>WPCH01051100.1_pt1 | contig 96656 bp, 83 predicted proteins | sample 5399881 | NCBI WGS metagenome assembly WPCH01 (sample SAMN12869468, study PRJNA574797) | sludge metagenome | isolation source: wastewater treatment of pH5 | place: China:Beijing | collected 2019-05-20 | reverse complement strand
GCTGTTTCTAAATGGGAAACAGGTATCGGCTATCCTGACATCACACTCCTGCCGCAAATAGCAAGAGAGCTGGGTGTCAGTATTGATCAGTTGTTTGGGAAAAGCGTGGACAGCGAAGAAGCACAGGCTAAACCCTTTCCCTTCCCGAAGACAAGAGGCAAACTGAACCTGCTTGGCAGTCTGGGAGGCATCGCCTGTTATGCTGATATCTCCGGCAAGCAGGAGAACGGCCTTATCACTTTTGACGACGGCAGCGAAGTGAATCTGGAGACCCAAACGGTGATTAACCGTGGTAAAAACCGTATTACGCTAGCCTATGCCGAGGAGTATGAGGTCAGTGGGGAAGAGAGTAGCCCTGAAGAACATGTTTCTTCAGATGATTTTCCCGGTGGCAGAACAGCAGACGGGCGGGGTGTTTTTTACAGTGATCCCGGTTTTTCTTACAAAGATAACCATACAAAGACAGATAGGGCTGAACAAATAGACAGCTATGATATTTTTGTGCTTGGCTCATGTAAGGTACTGATTATTCATGACGAAAACGAGAAACAGAGATGGCAGGCAGAAGGAACACCTGATTTTATGAGGATGTTGAAGGTTGAGCAGCTTGGCACCACCTTAAAAATCAGTGTTGATCAGATACATAGGTCCTTCTTCAGAAGTGGGAAAGTAAAAGGACAGATCACACTTTATGCCCCGATGATAAATATGAATCGGATCGCAGTAAATCTCAGAGGTTCAGGCGATCTTATCAGTCAGGTGAATTTTGAAGAGAGTGATCTGCAGATTTCAGGTGCCGGTGATCTTAAAATGGCCAAGTGCGGTTTGACAGAAGTAAAGATCAGTGGAGCAGGAGACTTCTACGCCACAGAGGCTCACGATGCAAAGATCAGTATCGCAGGATCCGGCGATGTCACGATAGACCGTGTAAGCGGGAAATATCTATGTAAGATATCAGGAGCAGGGGACATTGATTTCCGTAGCGGCCAGTTGGAAGAATTATCTGTACGCATAGCAGGGGCAGGTGATCTGGATGCATCTGAAGTGACAGTCGGAGACCTTGATATATCCATACAGGGAGGCGGCGATGCTGTCATCGGCTGTGTAACAGGCAGGTCTGTGGAAAAACTCTCGCGTGGTGCCAGCCTGACCATAATAAACCGTTCCTGAGAGCAAATCAGACAGGGAGAGAACTAGGGGCCCGTTGTCACTGTCAACGGGCCTATTTTTGCGTAATAATCCTCATCAAGAATCAATCTGCTGAAATAAAAACGGTTGTGCACAATATCATTTATGGTTGTAATGTAGCCTTCCGGTATGGACTCGGGATCATATGGAGCATGAACTTCAAAAGTGCCTGTTGATGAAGAATAGCGCCCATATTCAGAAATCCAGCTGAGATCATTGAACAAAACCAGGCCCGGACTGTCAGACAGCATGTCTCTGCCCATCAATAAACGCGAATCATAGGGAACGCCCATCAGATTGTATATTGTAGGCATCAGGTCAATGTTGGCAACATACTTATTTACTTCAACCGGCTCCATGCCATCGGCATAAATTATGCCGGTACTGCGGTAGAGCTCAAATTGGTGGTCGAGGATTTCACCGGCAAATTCATTAAGACTGGCATCAGACAGGCCATAAGGATAGTGGTCTGCACTCAGAACGATCAAAGTGCGATCAGCGATACCGGCGTCACGCAGGCGCTCCAGCAGATAGGTCATGGCATCTTCAAGTTCCAGATTACAGGCAATGTAACCCCTTGCTTCTTCCGACATGGGCAGGTCTTCCACCCGGTGCCAGTTTTTTGTCACCATGGCATTGCCGATACGTGTATATGCAGCGTGACCACTTACAGTCAGATAGTAGACATTAAAAGGCTCCTGGTCGATCCACTTGTCGACAGACAGCTCCATCATCTCCAGATCAGATTCCGGCCAGCTGGGCGTCACATCCAGACCCCTGCCCAGCGCATAATAATCATAGCCCATGGCAGGGTGGGAAACATCACGGGAGTAATAGTCAAAAGTGTGATTATGAAAGGCATAGGAGGCATAATCCGGCAAAAGAGTCGGATAACTGAAGGCCTGTTCTCGGGAAGCCATATGATAGAGGCTCCACACCCCGTCCTTGGGATACAGGCTGGTCAAAACTACATATTCGCCGTCAAAGGTAGACACACTCCAGATCGGATTATAGAAGTTTTTAAGATAAAAACCTTCTGTCATCATCTTATATAGGGTCGGAGTCAGCTCGGGGTCAGGCACAAAGCGAGAAAAACTCTCAGCCGTGATCACAATCAGATTGTAGCCTTCAAACATCCCTGTATACTCATTCTTTTCAGTTGCCTCAACACTGGCGAAATATTGGTCCATCTGTGCCAGAATCTGGCTGTCACGCCCCGCAGCAAGAGCCTCAAAATCAATATTAAGCACATTGGGAGAATTATCGATTACCGGAGGCTCCGTCTCGGTTGGGCCTTCTGTTTGAGCCGGATCCGTACTATTGGTATTCGCACTTGTTTCTCCCGGATTATCGCCACCGGGCAAAGTAGTCACCGTCGGCATGGTGGGGAGGGTGGGGTCAACATAATCGTCCTGCAATTTATCCCGCGTCCCTTTGAATTCAAAAATAGAATTACGCAAATCAATGCCCATAGCTGTATATGTTCCGAAATACTCGGATGCCTGATAAGGTCGATTGAGGTAGAAAAAATACTCTCGTGCAACGGTGGTTTTAGGAAGGAAGAAGAATATCAGATGGACTGCTATTCCGATCACTAAAGCGGCGATCAGGGGCAGAAAACGTTTCCATCCCATAATCCTTTTAAAGTCAGTTTTCTTTTTGGAAAGAAAGAATGCGAAAAGAATTACCGGCAAGAAAAGCAAGATGATCGCCAAAAGCCTATTCCAGATCAGCTGCAGGATTATATCCATAAACTCAACGATCTGGCCACCGCGACCTATCGAACTCAGAATAAAATAGGTTCGGAAAAAACTAAAATATATGAGTTGAGCGCCAATAAAGACTGTAGCAGCTAATAAGAAAATGTTTACCACTATTCTGCGGGCCCGGGGAGGGATTATAACAACTATGCCCCAAAGGACAATTCCGTTAAGGATAGCGAAAAACAAGACAGCAAAATAATTTGGATTGAAAGCGCCCGTTCTGGTCAGAAAGTACATTAACGTTTCCTGCCAAACAAAATAAAAAACCGTGAAAATACCAAGCAGGAGGAAATGTCTCCCCGCATCCATATTTTCATATTTTTGTTTCACATTATTGAACTGATCTTTAAGTTTCAAGGAAATCACTCCAATCCATAACCCTAGCCTGACTTACAATATATCAAACCCCATTGATTATTTCTCCGCTCATAGAATCATAGCATTTTTGAAATTTTGACAGATTTGACTGCTATTGCTGTGTCATGTCGACAATATTACTCCTTTCACCAAACACAGGCAAATTAAACTTATATTCAAGCCCATGTCTCAATCACGAAAGGATTGTTATGAAAGCAGTTGTTTTAATAGTGGAAAACCGCACAGCTTACCGCGAACGCCTGCTGTCCGCCTTGCTGCAGACCGCACCCGACTATGAATGTGTTGCTGTCTCGGGCCTTCAAGAAGCTAATGATCTGGATGAGGGCAGATTCAACCGGCTGGGTCTGATTCTGGCGGCAGACTGCTTTACGTCCGGTCTGACCGGCATCTTTCCTGGAGTCCTGTGCCTGGAGCTGACAGATAAAGCTCCTGATGAGATTTCAACGAGTATTCCGGCAGCAAGCTCCGGCAAAGCCAACAGTGATCCCGCTGATAAAATCCACCTTTATCTTCCCGGACCGGAGCAAGGGAGCAAATGCTATCTTTCCCGTCAATCCTCTGTCTCTTATATCAAAGATGTCATTTCCCGGCTTCTGACCCGGCCTTTGACAGCCCGCACGAAAGAAGTCAGAGAAGAAGAAAAGGAAAGCTTTAATCACAAGGAGCTTGAAAACGTCTCAACTCACGGTGACTATTCACTCGGCTGCTTACTTTTCTTTTCCCGCAGCGAACGGGTAAAAGCTTCTGAGGTCATACTCAGAAGCGGCAGGAGAAAGTCTCATGACATGATCTATCTCCCCCTGATGCCTTTATACGATATAGCTTACCCCTTTCGCACAGGCAGCAGGCAGACACTTGGCGACCTCCTGCTTATGATCAAAGACGGTCGTATTCCTGGCCATGAGGATCTTGGTAGTTATCTCTATCTGCATAGCGACGGATATTATACCTTTCCCTGTCCAAACCGGGCTGACGATTTGATCAGTACCGACAAGAGAAGTCTGCGGGAACTGATTGTGCTGCTGAGGAAATATCTTGAAACCCGTGTTACTGCAGCTCATGCCCTGATTGAAGTTTCAGGCTTGACTTTGGAGAAACATGCCATGATAGCGGCACTTTGTGACTATGTTGTGATTGAAACCACGACAAAAACAACTGATGCCGCTTTGATCGCTCAACAAGAATTGGCTATCTTTCTCAGCAAATTGCCTTCTTCCTGCGAGATTTATGAGAGCAGTCAAATCAAGAAACTTAGTGAGGAAGCCCCATGGTTTTATTGAATTACAAAGAACAGCAGGCATTCATCCGCAAGATTGTAACCCAGCACAATACTGAAACTCTGGCAGATACTGGGGTTTTGAAGCAGATCATCATCAATGAAGTGCGGCGACGTTCCCGCGGAGCGAAACTGAGCCTGCAAGAGCAATCTGAAATGGTTGATCTGATCTTTAACGCCATGACCGGCCTGGATGTTTTACAGCCATACTTCGAAGATCCGGACATTACAGAAATCATGGTGAACCGGCCGGATGAGATTTATATAGAGCGGCGGGGTCAGATGCAGCAAATGGACTTGTTTTTTGATTCACGCGAGCATTTAGCGAATGTAATTACCAGATTCTTCGGCCGGGCCAACAAAGTCATCCACGAGCGCTCACCCATCGCTGACATGCGCCTGCCGGACGGATCTCGAGTGCATGCAGTATTGCCACCTGCAGCTCCCGACGGGCCGATATTATCCATCAGACGGTTCACCGGCATCCTGCCCCACATGAGTGCCATGGTGGCCAACGGAACTCTGACACAAGGACAAGCCGAATATTTGCAAAAAGCAGTAGCAGACCGGCAGAGTATTTTTATCAGCGGCGGAACAGGCTCGGGGAAAACTACAATGCTTAATGCTTTAGCAGCCTACATCCCTCCCAACGAACGTATTGTCACAATCGAAGACGCTGCCGAACTTGAACTTTCCGGTAAACACAACCTGGTCCGGCTTGAAGCCAGAAAGGCAGGCTTTGACGAAAGTGGCTCAATTACCTTAACCGACCTGATCCGCTCTTCTTTGCGATTAAGGCCGGACCGCATCATCGTGGGTGAAGTCCGCGGCAAAGAAACTTACGACATGATCCAGGCCATGCAGACCGGACACCCCGGTTCCATGTCAACCGGTCACGGCAACTCCGCTATAGATATGCTTGACCGTCTCTCACTTTTTCTCATGACTGCCTCTGACCTGCCCTGGGAGGCCAGTCGTCGAATGGTAGCCTCAGCTTTGGATCTCATGGTTCATTTGAGACGTGATTCATCCGGCCGCCGCAGAATTGAGGAAATCATAACAATCAGCGGTTACGACAACGGCAACTTTATTCTGGAACCCCATAAGGAAGGAGTTTAAAGATGAAAGAAATTTTCCTGACGCATGGATCCGTTTACCTGCGCTTCTCCATTTTAGGCCTGATCTTAGCGATCCTGCTTGGCATTCCTTATGATCTGAACATCATCAGGGAGCCGGTATATTTCATCTTTGCAGCCTTGCTCCTCGGATTGGGCTTTTCATGTTTATGGCAGTCTTCCAATCAGGAAAGTAAAAAGAAACACTATCTGCACTTTCTTTCTTACCTAAGCGGACGCCTGAGCATGGGAGTCAGCTTGGAGCGGGCACTCTACGAGTCTGTCGAACCTCTGGCAAAAGAACTGGGACAGCATCAGCTGCTGATTCGGGCACTGAGATCTTTGCGCAACAATCTTAATGCTCAAATGGCACTGGATGATGTTCTGCAACTTTTTTCTGAAAAAATGAATCTTCCTGTCTGCACTGAAGATATGCGCCTTCTGAGCCTGATGGCCAGAGCGGGTGGCAAAATTGAAGATTTTATTAAGCAGAGGCAGCGGTCCCTGGCAACTCAGATGTCAATCCAGGCAGACGTTGCAACCGAATATAAGGGAAAATCTACTGAATCGGCCCTGATGGCTGCAATGCCGTTTTTTATGGCTTTTTCCTTTATGCAGAAAAATGTTCAGGAGTCGAGTTCGGCAACTCCGGTTCAATGGAGAGGAGTCCTGTTTGTCACAGCTGTTTTTGTCATCTATCTGGTAATGCAGATTGTCTCCTGGCGTGAACCTGCGCCTGCCGGTAAGAAAAAGGTTAAAAAGCGTCGTAGAAGCAAAAGGAAAAGAAGCATAGCCAAAGAGCTTAAAGCCGGTCGCTGGACAAAAACCCTCAAACACTTATATTTAGACCTGATCCCCGGCAATATCGGTCTGCGTCTGTCTGAGGCCATGGCTACAGTATCCCCCGATGGTGAAGCATCGTGGACCCGGCACTTCAATGAAAAGAAGATTGCCTTAGCCTGGGGTGTAGTTCTTTTTCTCTTCTCACGCATGTTTTCCGGCGGATCAGTTTCAGTGAGCATAATACTTATAATCTTTCCCTGGATTTTGCATGATCTTACCTTAATTGCCAGGGCCAGAGACATGCGCACCGATTACAGATACAACGCCCCCACCACTATCAGTACATTGGAAATCCTGCTTTCAAGCCAGCTGACGCTGGAACGGAGTCTGCAGATACTGGGTCAGACCTCTGCTCTGTCAGAGTCTGACGACCGGCCCCTGCAAAGAGATATCAGACAAGCGGTTCAACTGCTCGACAAGGGTTATAGCGGATTTGATGCAGCTCATTTTTTGGCTGAAAGATGTCCCATCCCCGAAATTCAGTCTGCTTTGCTATTGATGGCGCGTTACAGTCAGCAAGGCGGCACAGAATTACTTGAGCTTCTACATCTGCAAACGCAGCAAATCTGGCAACTATTTCGTCATACCCAACGCAGCATGATGGAGCATCGTATGATGCGGTTAATCATCCCCATGGCTCTTGATTTATTCGTGATAATCGCAACCATCGCTCTACCCTTCATCAGCGATTTCGGCAGCATGCTTTAGTCAATTTGACTGAAATCAGCCGGCCATGACAGTAAGAAGTCCGCAAGTGCTCCGGTAAACGTGTGCACAATGAAGTAACAGAAAAATAAAGGAGAAAAATTAAAATGAAGATTAACAGAAAGACCAAAACACTTAGCCCGAAGACTGCCGGTCGCAGTCTCAGAACAAATGCAATCGGGACCCTTGAAATTGTCATTATAATTGCTGTTCTCTTAGGCGTTGCTCTTCTCTTTCGCACGCAAATCCAAGACTTTTCCGACGCCTTGTTCGAAAAGGCTTTTGCTACCGACTATGTGGATGATTTAAAACCGGGAGCAGGTAAGTAACATGCAAGTATCCGGGAAGCAGGCAAGTACCGAAACAAAGACTGGAAAGATTTGGAATTTCTATCTGAATCATTCGGGCTGCGGCCGGCCACTTGCTGATCCTGAACAAGAGAGCAAGATCCTCCGCTATCCACCCTCTGAGCTCTTGCCCAGCAATTGGTATCTGAACAGGAATGTTTTAACTGTCCAGATCGATGATAGTGATCTTAAAACTCTTATCGATCTGGATTCCAAAGGTATACGTAAGTCCGATCTGGGTCTTGAAAGATTTCTGTCGGTAGTAAGAAGTTGTGAGCGTCTGGAGGAGGAACTTCTGAGTGTAGAGGAAATGTTCCTCCATCCGGAGCTCATTTATTTTGCTGCTTCTGCAAAAATCCTGACTTTGCCCATCCCGCCGGGCATGATCTCTGCCGGCACTCCTCAAAGTAAACAGGCAAAGACATGGATATTTTCATCTGCTGATGCAAAAGACCAAAACAGCTGCGGTCTGGCTAAGCTCCTCGGCTGGATGGCAAAGCATTACTCTATTGATAATAAGCTTGTAGGAGAGCTGATGCCTTTGTGCCGGGATGGAAATTATCACAAGCTTGGCCTGGCTCTATCGGGAGATCTGAGAAAAGATGAAAAGGAGACTTTGAATTCCGAACACAAAGACTGTAGTGAAAATAATCTGCCCCGGCTGATTGAAGGGCAAGAAAATATAGATAAGCAAAGAAAGAAAACTATGAATATTTCTGCTGAAACTAAGAAAATCGAGAAGAGCACACCGGAAATTAAAACAACGGACAAGAAGCAGAGGGGTCTTTTTGGCGGCCTGCGTTCACGTTATTCACGTGATTTTCAACAGGCGGAGAAGACTGCAGATCTGGTCCTGGAAGATCCATTCTTCCGTATGGCCTGCCTGTCCGAGGGATTGCCCGGAAGCAAAGAGGAAAAGCTCGGCCACCGGGCCTTTATCCTCGTGGACGAATTTTTGATCGGTCGTGACTCGGACCTGGTAGATTTCTGGATTGATTCTCAAAATGTCAGCCGTCAACATGCCCGCATCAGCAGGAGGCAGGGCAGTTTCTTTCTTGAAGATCTAGGTTCGCGTAACTCGACCTTATTGGACGGCAAAAAAGTCAACAAGCACAAGGAATATTTACTTCCTGACAAGTGCCGGTTGACTTTTGCTGATAAGGCTTATTATTTTGAGGCTAACAGTTAGCTACTTAGTTCCGAACAGGCGATCTCCTGCATCTCCTAACCCCGGAAGTATGTAGGCGTGCTCGTTAAGTCCGCTATCGAGAGCCGCACAATAGATGGGAACACAGGGATGAGCCGCATGCAGGTGCTTGATTCCTTCCGGGGCAGCTATCAGGCAGACAAATTTGATACTGTCAATATCACGCTGTTTAAGAAAGTCTACTGCCGCTACAGCTGAGTTACCTGTAGCAAGCATGGGGTCAAGAAGAATAACATCCCGAGTCGCAACGTCATCAGGCAATTTGCAATAATATTCGACCGGTTCCAGAGTTTCCGGGTCACGATACAAACCGATATGTCCTACTTTGGCTGAGGGTACCAAGTTCAGCATACCGTCCACCATACCTAGTCCTGCCCGAAGAATCGGTACCAAAGCAAGGTCTTTTCCTGCAATCATCTTGCCTGTCATTTTCTCCATCGGCGTTTCAATTTCAACATCCTTCAAGCAAAGGTCTCGCGTCACTTCGTAGGCCATCAGCATGGCGACTTCATTGACCAGGTCACGAAAATCCTTCGTGTTAGTATTTTTATCCCTCATCATTGTGATTTTGTGTTGAATTAATGGGTGATCAAAGATAAAAACATCACCAATTTCTTTTGTTTCGTTCATCAGTTGAATCCTCCTCAGCTCTTGTCTGCGATGTGCGCGGTGTGTGGGCAGTTTAAACAAGGCTAAACACCGTGCTTACAGCTTGAACTTTCTGACCCATAGTTTAACGCAGGGCGATAAAGCTGACAACTGAATATTCATTTGGAGGAGAAAGTTTATACAGGAAAGAAAATAATATTAATTACGGCTTAATGTAGATTTTCAAGATCAACTGCGAACAAAAGTTCGTAATGAGTCTGAAAAAGGCTAATTTTTGTGAATAGTGTTAATAAGTTTGTGTATAACTCATGTGACAGGGCTTTGCCGGCTTTCGACCTTTGAAACGCCTATTTTACGGTATTTTAACAAAAGCGTAATATCCGTTACAAACCGCAGGAATGTTTGCCTATTGCCTGAAACCCCCGTTATCCGTTCGTTTTCATCCGTGAATAAGAAATCTTTTTTATGCATTGTCCGCCGTACGCGTACAGGCCTGAAGGTCATCATGACAACTTGATTTCTTTGCAGCTTTCTCTGAATAAGTAAGAGGCTAAGCTAATAAAAGTTATAAAGTGTGCATGCAAGAGGACCATTATACAGTTTTCTTCTTTTCTTAGCCTTTAAACCGAAATCACTTTCAAAGTGGTCTTCAGCAGTAATCAATGATAAAGAAAGCCTGGTTTTCTGCTCGCGCAAGGGACGGGCCAGCCAGCGTCCCAGTCGTACTGCTATTGAGCGGGCTTCTTCTTCATCTTCCATCCTTTCGCCATAGGGAGGGTTAGCCAGAAAAAGTATTTCCCGCCCGGCCGCCAGTTCAAGAACCTCTGTGAAATCAATCTTTGTGCTGTCTTGCCGTTCGAATTTTATAAGCTCATCAACCTGAGCGGACCTAGCATTCGCCTGAGCAGCTTCCACAGCTCCTGCGTCTATATCCAGAGCCAAGAACCTGGTCTTGTCTTTTGGATCGATGATGGGATTTTTTTCTCTGATTTTCCTGCGCTGGTCTTTAAAAGCTCCTGGTCCGATTGCTTGGAGATCCTCCGCTGCAAAGGTGCGTAATCTTCCGGGAGCCAGGTCAAGTGCAATCTGAGCTGCTTCAATAATCAAAGTGCCTGAACCGGTAAAGAGGTCAATGACCATTCCACCATGTCTTAATACATTAGTTAGATAAGAGTATTCCAGCAGGGCAGCAGCAGTTGTCTCTCGCAAGGGAGCAAGATTGCTTTTTCTGCGATAAGAACGCTTGTGCAGTGGCTCACCGCTTGTATCAATCATCAAAGATAGGACGTCATCTACCAGACTGAATTGTATCTCATGCTCACCTCGTGCAGGGTTTTCAAGTAACTTGGCATTCTCCGGCATCCCCCTGGCTGTCAAAAGAGATTTTACAATTGCTTTCTTTATAACTCGCTGGCAGGCAGGCACGCTGGTCAATGCGGAATTACGACTGTAACCTGTAACCGTAAAAGCAGCATCTTTGTTAAGGTATTTATTCCAAGGGATGCGACGGGTTTCTTCAAACAGCTGATCAAAATCCTCTGTTCGGGCAGACCCCAACTGGAGCCAGACTCTTTCAGCTATACGGCTGCTCAGGTTGAAAAAGGCGACATCATCCGCCAGCGTCTCCATACTTGTCGGAATAACGGCACGGCCATCCTGCAGAGAGAAAGACTTCTTATCACAAGCCAGTCCCAATAATTCATTGGACAAGGCCCGTTCATTACCGAACAAGACCGGAAGAACCAGAGCGAGCTCACTGTTAGTTTCTATTTTTGTCATTTTGGCTCCTTTTGTACTTTTATAATCTAAAGGTAAACTCTATACCTGCATATACTTTAATTTCTGCGCCGATATCACTTTCAGATATTTGAACATAAAAATGTTAATTTCTTGTATATATTCCCCATTGAAGCCTGTATTTAACTGTATATATAAGTATATCCATTTTATTCATCATTTAGTTGTTTATTCATTTATTTTAGGCTTTATTTCATCTGCTAATGCACTTATTGTTCCCTTAAAGTGTAGATCACAGGCTTATTTCACAATTACGGACTGATTTGTATAAAAGGGGTTATTTTATTTTCTCCGCGAATATACTTCAATTTTCTTGTGCAAATTATCCACAGATATTTAAAGTTTTATAAAATGCTTGTAGAGTTGTGATGAAGGTTCTCCTGTGCTAACATTACCTTGATTCAACCGCTATTTTTATGCGGGAAAAACAGGAGGAAACTAGAAAAATGAAAAAATGGTTAGCTATTGTTTTAAGCCTAGTCATGATCTTCTCAGTATTTGCTGCTTGTACCCCAAGCGAAGATCCTGCACCAACAGATCCGCCAGCCGCAACTGATCCAGTTGTAGAACCCACAGATGATCCAGGTGGCGAAGAGCCCACAGATCCGCCGGCAGGTGGAGAACTTACTCTTCAGAATATCAAGATCGGCTTTATCCACATCACTGACCCGAGTGACCAGGGTTATACCTACAACCATAACCGTGGTACCGAAAAAATGGTTGCCGACCTCGGCTTGAGTGAGGACCAGGTAATCAACAAGTTCAATATTCCTGAAACATCAGACGTAGAGATCGCTGCTCGTGAACTTGTCGAGCAGGGATGCCACATTATCTTCGGCACCAGCTTCGGTTTTGAAGAGTTCATGCACAGAGTTGCTGCAGATCACCCTGAAGTCCAGTTCTGTCATGCTACCGGTTTCAGAGCTGCAGGCAGCGAACTGAACAACGTTCACAACTACTTCGGATCCATTTATGAGGCTCGTTATCTCTCAGGCGTCGCCGCCGGACTGAAAACAGAAACCAATAAACTGGGTTATGTAGCTGCCCAGCCTTTTGCTGAATGTATCTCCGGTCTGACCGGCTTCTATCTTGGCGCAAAGAGTGTAAACCCTGACGTCACCATGGAAGTTAAGTATACCTACAGCTGGCATGATCCTGTTAAGGAAGCTCAGATGGCACAGGCACTGATCGACTCAGGCTGTGATGTTATCGGACAACATGCTGACTCAACAGCTTGCGCAACAACCGCACAGCAAAACGGCGTATACCATGTTGGTTACAATGCTGACATGCGTGACGCTGCTCCTGACGCTTCTCTGACATCTGCTGTTTGGGATTGGTCAATCTACCTCAAGTTCGCAGTTGAAAAATTAGTCGCAGGGGAAGAGATTCCTGTTGACTGGAGCCAGGGCTTGGCCGATGGCGCCGTTGATATTTCCCCGCTGAACGAGAGCATCATTGCTCCGGGCACTGCTGAAGCAATCGAAGAAGCCCGCGCACGCATCGTCGGTGGCTGGGAAGTATTCTCAGGCCCTCTGTACAATAGTGACGGCGAGATTGTTGTTGAAGATGGTGAAGTCTTTATTGAGCCCGCTTCTGCACCTTCCTGGGAGCATATCCTCGAAGGTATCACGGTAACGGAATAATTAAGCAATCTTAAATTTGCTTTAGTTAATCTCTGAAGTAACCAGGGCGCGTCATCAGACGCGCCCTGGAAGAACTCGCCGAAGTTAAGATAAGTATCCGGCGAGTTTTTTTTTGAAATTCCAGTCAGTTTTACGAGGAGGATATGAATTTGACAAGCCAAGAGAAACCTGTCGAACATGTCGTTGAAATGCGTCACATCTACAAATCTTTCGGCAAAGTCCAGGCACTTAAAGACGTCCATTTGGACTTGCGCAAGGGGGAGATCCTTTCTCTCCTGGGAGAAAATGGCAGTGGCAAAACAACTCTCATGAATGCATTGGCAGGTATTTATTTCCCTGACGAAGGAACAATTACAGTTAACGGGCAGATGGTAGCTATCTGCGACCCCAATGATTCCTTTAAGCTAAATATAGGAATGGTGCACCAACATTTCAAATTAATTGATGTCTTTACAGCAGCAGAAAACATTGTATTGGGCCTAGATGGCAGTGTGACAATAAACCGCAGCAAACTTTCTGAGGGTGTAAAGAAAATCATTAACCGCTATGGCTTTGAACTCGATCCTGACAAGAAAGTCTATGATATGTCGGTATCAGAGAAACAAACCGTAGAGATTATCAAAGCTTTATATCGTGGAGCCGAAATCCTGATACTGGATGAACCTTCTGCTGTGCTGACCCCACAGGAAACGGAAATGCTGTTTGAAATCATGCGGACCATGCGTGACGACGGTAAGTCAATTATCCTTATTACACACAAACTGCAGGAAGTACTTGATGTCTCTGACCGGGTTACTGTTTTGCGTCGTGGAGAGTACATTGATACCCTGGACACTAAAGACGCAACCGTGCAGTCGTTAACGGACATGATGGTCGGACGCTCTGTCACTCTTGATATTGACAGGCCGTATTTCCCAGAAGAGGACAAAAAGGAAATTCTCAGGATTGAGAACCTGACTACTCTCACAGCTGATGGGCAGCGTAAATCTTTGGATAATGTGAGTTTCACAGCTTGCGCCGGTGAGATTTTGGGTATCGCCGGTATTTCAGGCAGTGGCCAACGTGAATTATGTGAAGCAATTGCCGGTCTCTATCCGGTAGAGAGTGGTTCCATAATGTATGAATGCATGGCCACAGGCGTGCCCGTTAAAGAAGAGCTGGTTGGTAAGAGGCCGAAAGATATTGTTAATTGTGGAGTATCGATGGCTTTTGTACCGGAAGACCGGTTCGGCATGGGTCTTGCTCCCTCTCTCGACATGGTCGATAACGTCATGTTGAAAAGCTACAAAAATTCAAAGGGTCCTTTAGTTGATCGGGTTACTCCTAAAAAAGTATCAGAGCAAATGGTAAAAGATCTCTCGATCGTAACGCCGAACGTCCATACCCCGGTGAGACGTCTCTCCGGCGGTAACGTACAAAAAGTTCTGGTAGGTCGTGAAATCCACTCCCAACCTCGCCTGCTGATTACTGCCTATCCGGTCAGAGGACTTGATATCAACTCATCCCATACAATCTATGACCTTCTCAATGAGCAAAAATTGAAAGGTGTCGCAGTCATCTATATCGGGGAAGACCTCGATGTCCTGATGCAGATTTCCGACCGTCTCTTAGTAATGAATAACGGAAAGGTCACCGGCATTGTCGACCCGCGGGAAACAGATAAGAATGAAGTCGGTCTGATGATGTTGGGTACTGCGAAGGGAGAGATATCGGCATGAAAGATATTAAGAAGAACTTTTATTCACCTGATCAGGTCGGCTCCGGTGCAGCAGAAAGAGAAGTTGGGCCTGCTTGTGATATTCACTTAAAAGAACCTTTGGTACGAATCACCAAACGTGAGGGTTCTACACTAGCCTACAAGGCTCTCGTCATTGCTGTTTGTCTGATTCTCGCCTTGCTTACCGGAGCTTTATTGTTCCTCGCCATAGGCAAGAGCCCTCTGCTGGCCTACAAGACAATCCTGACCGGTGCTTTCGGCACTGCGACCACTTTTAAACAGACAATCGTTATCTGGATACCCCTTCTGGTAACCGGTCTCGCAGTCGGTCTGGCATTCAGAATGAAGTTCTGGAACATAGGCGGTGAAGGCCAGATCCTTATGGGTGGAATCGCTGCTACCTCTATGGTCATTTACACCGGGCTTTCCGGCACCCCCCTGCTGATTCTGATGGCTGTCGCGGCAATAGCGGGCGGAGGAATTTTTGCAGCTATTCCGGGCTTCTTTAAGGCAAAATGGGGCACCAACGAAACCCTGTTCACTCTGATGCTCAACTATATCGCAATCAATTTCCTGACATTTTTACAGCATCAAAAAGCCTGGAAGCCCCAGGGATCCAATTTTCCGATTGTTAAAGATATCAGTGACAGAGCAGCCTTACCGAGTGTCTTCGGTATTCATATCGGTTGGGTTTTCGCTTTACTTCTGGCAGTACTGGTCTATCTGTACATGCATAAAACTAAGCAGGGATATGAGATCTCCGTCGTCGGTGACTCCATAAACACTGCCCGTTACGCAGGAATGAATACTGCTAAGATTCAAGTCCGTACCATTGCTCTGTCAGGTGCTCTTTGTGGTTTTGTCGGTTATATGCAGGTTGCAGGCGCTGATGGAACTTTAACGCAAAGCACTTCAGGCGGAGTAGGCTTTACCGCAATTACGGTTGCCTGGCTGGCCAAGCTGAATCCTTTTGCCATGATTATTGTTGCAATGTTTATCGCAGTCTTGCAAAGAGGCTCTCTGGCAATTCAATCAACCATGCGCATACCTGCATCTGCAGCAGACCTGCTTACCGGTCTGATTCTTTTCTTCATGCTGGCAACGGATTTCTTTATCGAGTACAAGCTGGTTTTCCGTGGCCACTCAAAGACAGAGGAGGAGGCATAGGTCATGACAACTCTAATTAATCTGTTAAACGCTGCTGTCCGTTCCGGAACGCCACTTTTGCTGGCAACCAGTGGTGAGATACTTACTCAAAAATCGGGCAACCTGAACCTTGGTGTCGAAGGCATCATGTATATGGGAGCTATCGGCGGTCTGGGTGCGGCCTGGTATTTTGAACAAGCTTTTGGCGGAGGTGCTCTTGCAGCCATTGCCTGTTTCGTGATCGCATTCATCATGGGTCTGCTGGGCTCTTTGATATATTCCATCCTGACAATTACCTTGCGTGCAAACCAAAACGTTACCGGTCTTACTCTTACTATTTTCGGTACAGGTTTTGCCAAGTACTTTGGTGAGCATATGGGCAATCAGGCCGGCGGTTACGTAGCAGTATCCAAACAGACGACCGGTATTTTCACTTATACCCCATTTGCTAAACTGACAGAAATTCCTGTCATCGGGCCACTCTTGTTCAGTTACAACTGGATGGTCTATCTGGCGGTTGTTTTCGCACTCATTCTGGGTTGGTTTTTGAATAGGACCAGAAAAGGCCTTATGTTGCGTTCTGTCGGTGAAGATCCCGCTACAGCGGACACCGCGGGTATCAACGTAACACGTTATCGCTATGGAGCGACGCTGATTGGCGGCGGCCTTGGCGGCTTGGCCGGTATGTACATGGCTATGGTCGGTCAGAACGGTATTTGGGCCACTGACTGTGTGTCAGGTTATGGCTGGCTGGCAATTGCCCTGGTAATCTTCGCCACCTGGAGCCCCTTGCGCGCTATCTATTGTGCAATCATCTTCGGCGGACTTGACGTTATGTACATGTACTACCCGATCAAGGGCCTGCCGACACAAATTTATATTTCACTGCCATATTTTGTTACTATACTGGTTCTGATTTTCACCAGTATGAGACAAAGCAAGGAACACAATATTCCCGCCGGTACGGGCTTGAATTATTATCGCGAAGATCGTTAATCGTGATACATTCTCTCTAATACGCTAGAATATAAGATAAGAAAATTCACTAACGCCTCTGCATTAATGCAGAGGCGTTAACTAGCGTAAAGGAGTATGAACAAATGTATGACGTATTGATAATCGGTGGAGGCCCCGGCGGCTACATCGCAGCTGAACGGGCCGGACAGGCTGGTCTTAAAGTCGTTTTATTCGAAAAAAATTCTCTCGGCGGTGTCTGCCTGAATGAAGGCTGCATCCCTTCAAAAGCACTATTAAACTCTTCCAAACTTTACAGCCATGCCAAAGATAGCAGCGCCTTCGGCGTGACATCTGAGAATGTCTCTTTTGACCAGTCAAAGGTAGTCAAGCGCAAAAAGAAAGTTGTCAGAAAGCTGGTCGCAGGCATAGGGCAGACAATGAAGAGTCATGATGTAGAGCTTGTTTACGCCCCGGCTCAAATTGAATCAGCTGCTGACTCTTTTTCCGTGGTCGCTGACGGTAAATCCTACACCGGCAAACACCTGATTATCGCCACAGGATCTGAAGCCATGCTACCCCCTATTGAGGGAGTCAGAGAGCACCTGGGTTCTACCGTGCTTACAAACCGCGAGATTCTTGATCTGGAAGAAATACCTGAAAGACTTGTGGTCATCGGCGGCGGTGTCATCGGTCTGGAAATGGCCTGCTATTATCATACGATAGGCAGCGAAGTAGACGTTGTCGAAATGCTGGATCATATCGCCGGCAATGTCGATCCTGAAATAGGTAAGCGTTTGCAGGAAGTCTACGAAAAGCAGGGTATGAGATTCCACCTTAATGCCAAAGTCATGTCTGTATCCGGCGGTGATGTCACTTTTGAAAAAGATGGTGAGACACATACCGTCACAGCTGATAAGATTTTGCTTTCCACCGGGCGCAGGCCTGTAATTGAAGGTTTCGGACTGGAAAAACTTGGTGTTGCAGTAGAACGAGGGGCCATTATCGTCAATGATAAGTGCGAAACATCGGTTCCCGGCGTTTATGCTGTCGGTGATGTTGTAGGTGGCGCCATGCTGGCACACGTTGCCTACCGCGAAGGGGAAGTCGCTGTCAATAATATTCTGAACATTGAAGATCGCATGACCACGGCAGCTATTCCCTCAGTAATATACACCGACCCTGAAGTCGCCTGGGTTGGTAAAACTGAACAGGAGATGGTGACTCTGGGGCGTGAAGTTGAAGTCGTTGAATTACCGATGGCTTTTTCTGGGCGTTATGTCGCAGAAACTGAACGTGGCAACGGAATCTGCAGGCTTGTTCTCGATGCAGAGAATAACACTCTGGCCGGGGTGCACATGATGTGCCAATATGCTTCAGAGATTATCCTGGCCTGTGGAGTTATGATTGAAGAAGAAATGACCCTGGACGAGATGAAAAGGATTATCTTCCCCCACCCGACAGTCGGCGAAATAGTCCGTGAAGCTCTCTTTAAGATTTAAGCTTAAGCCCGGGGACATATGGATTAAAGTTCCTGATATTGCTGTGTTAAACTAAAACCATCAAATGTACTTATATTAAGGAGGCGCACGTATGAAACGTGACATTATTACAACAGATGCAGCTCCGGCGGCTATCGGGCCATACTCTCAGGCAGTAACAGCCGACAATTTCGTTTTTGTGTCCGGTCAGTTGGGAATTGACCCCGTCAGCGGTGAAATGCCTGACTCGATTGAAGACCAGACCAAGCTGGCACTGAAAAATCTCGACGCAATTCTGGCTGCGGCAGGTTCGTCTGCAGCTGATGTTGTTAAAGTAACTGTCTTGCTGGCGGATATGGGCGACTTCGCTTTGGTCAACGAGCTCTACGGCGATTATTTCCCCAGTCCTTACCCTGCACGAGCAGCTTTCGCAGTAAAGACGCTGCCAAAAAACGGCAAAGTTGAGATCGAGTGTATTGCCATCCGCAGATGAGAGCCTGTTGAAACAGTCTTTCTAAAGCCTGCCACCTAGCAAAGGGGCAGGCTTTTTCCTTTGGCCTGTAGAATCTGTCAGATCCAAAGGCTATTTAAGATAGCTGAGCAGGGAAAGCTCCGAACTAAAAAGCAGGCACCGGAACCGCTAAGGCACACAATCTGAGCCTCTAAATAGCTTATGGTATAATGTGTAAGGAGGCTTAGATTGATGAATCTGATAAAAACCACTACAATCAGGCGCCGCATGAAATATGGGGCCTTACGCAAAAATACCGTCCAGGAGACTAAGTCGGACGCGTATCTTTGCCCAAATTGTAAAAAACTTGTCAGTTATGTTCCGGTTTATACTCTGAGGCGTTGTGTCTATTGCAATCAAGAACTGATTTGGGAATCCGCTGCAACGGCTAATTAGCTGCCGGCTTATTCTTTAATCAAAGCTTCCACTGTCGTAATTATTCCGTGTTTATTAAGTAAATATAAATTTATTGCAAGAATAAAAAAGCCCCACCGCCGTGGGGCCCTTTTTTGATGATTATTCCGAAGGCTGAATTATGATGTCATAGCCGGCTGTCCAGGTGGGATTTGCAGTAGCCAGAGAATAGTTGGTGACCAGCACTTCCTGTATACCCTCAGAGGCTACAAACTGGGGAACGCTACCCTGGAAGTGGCGTGGGTCGATCTCGTAGACGTACTCGTAATTGTTGGCAAGATGCGGCAGGAAAGCTTTGGCGTAAGAATCTTTGATTACAAGAATCTTCTTGCCATTCTTAACACTACTACTTATTTGCATCAAGGGAGCATCTCCGCCGGAGAAAGCCATATATTTCTCATTACTTTCCGGATTCCAGCTGGTGGCCAGCAGGTGCATCTGATAGCCGCCTGACTTGACGGATTCCGGATAAACCCAGGCAGTTGCGTCATAATCTTTTGGGCGATAGACGGTTACATTGTCAGCTTTCACTGCTGCTTTTCCTTCACCATAGGAGTATAAGTATCCATAAAATATACCGAGATCGTACTCTTCATACTCGCTCAGAGGCAATGCTTCCTGACCGGAATCATTACAAAAAGCGACATATCCATAGTAACCGCCAAGACCGGTCCAGTGATGATCCGTCTTGAAGTACACATATTCATTATAGTGCTGAAGGATTTCATCATAGACATTGATCGGCACAACCCCGTCCTTTAATCCGTCATAAATCATCTGAATGGCGGTGCGCTGGGAGTGGCTGCCTGTATGATAGTCTGCAGGAGTGTAAAACTCACTGGATGTAGGAACAATCATGCTGTACAAGGTTACCGAAGCAGGCAGATTGTCGCGGAGCCTGTTAATTCTGGCTGAGTAGTTTGCTATACCGGTTTCATTCAATCCGAAAAGTTCCATGATACGGTCATTCATGATCATGATGCCCTGATTAAAGCTGGGCTCTCCCTCGACATCCTCCGGATTTTCAATCCGATTCTCAGTTGTAGTGGTTGTTGTAGTCTCCTGGCCGGTCCCTGTCGGATCCACCGTGATCTCACTGGCTCCGGGCTCTGTTGCGTCGGGATCGGTGCCTTTCGGCCCCTCAGTAATTTCCGGTTTCTTTGTTTCAGTGCCCAGATAATCTGCCGGATCTTTGGCACAGGCGCTAAAGACACTTAGCAGTAAAGTCAGGGACAAAATGAGCAATAAAAGCTTTCTTTTCATTTATTTCTATCTCCTTAAAAAAAGTTCGAGAATCAATATATCTTTGCTCTATGGCAATTGAAGCATAAGGCAATCTTAGCACATAGTGGATATTTTTAACTCTTTGTAATAGTTTTTCAACATAAAGTTCTTAGCCGGACCAGGGCTCACCCCATGCTTGCCAGCTGTCTCTCCCATCGCCGCTAATAGGCATGGACGGGTCCATTCTGGTAGGAGGTGCACCGCTGATAACTTCATAAACCGCTTTTAATCTGGCTCCGTACTCACGTAGGAAAGCGTAGACGCTCGAGTGATAGTCGCGGGTGTCAGTCGCATAACCCTGGTAATCAAGATCAAGCGCGTGTGCAATGTACAGGGCGCGCTGGAGGTGGAAAGTCTGCGTGACAACGATTGCTTTTTCAATCTCAAACACATGGTGCGAACGGTAGATTGAATCGTAAGTATCAAGACCATAATGATCCATGAAAATCGCTTCATCAGGAATACCTTGTTCCTGTAAATAGCGCCCCATAACACCTACTTCATTGTAATTGTCCTCCCTGTGATCACCGGTGACAAGAATGCGGTCGGACATCCCTGCCCGATAAAGTTCTACTGCGCCATCAAGCCGGTCACGCAACATAACACTGGGATAATAGTTGTCGAGAACCTGGGCTCCCAAAACGATGATGGCATCATAGGGCGGCTTAGCTTCATCAACTTTCACAATTGCTCTTCCGCCTCGCCAGGCAACCCAGCGGTCTACTGAAAAGATTGTGAGGACAGCCAAAAGGATGAGCACAAGAATAGTGATCAAAATCGCCTTCGCAATTTTGCCGATTATTCTTAGAATATTAACTGCTGTAGACTTCAGATTCCGCATGGATCCCTTCCCGCCGGCAAATCGAATACTATCATTCTATCTGTCATTATACTGATTGCATGACTCAGCTTCATTTCCGTATAGTGTCAAATCTACCGTGGAACATGATAAAATAAAGCAGATGATGTGTAAACTAAGAAAAAACTGTGAATCACGCAGAAAAAGCTTGTTACCGGCTAGAATCGCATGTTTCTTTCTGCTTATAATCTTTGCTTTTACCATATTAATCGGCTGCAGTGATTCTCCCCCTGCTAACGGTGGGGCTTCAACCACGATAGAAAGCTCTCCCGCCGGCAACGGTGACAGCACCGGGCCTCCCGGAAATGGAGAAATCGTCGAACCCAGCTTTTATGTGGGTCTGCCCGGAGACCGGGAAGAGCGCTTTTCTCTGGCTTACGCCAAAGCAGAAGATTTAACTCTGAATCCTTTTCTGCATGAGGAGAAGACTAATTTCTTCGAGCCTTATGATCTCATTTATGAAAGACTTTTACGTTACAGCAAAGCCGAAGGCAAGTATGAATCAGGTATTTTGGAAAGCATCAGTATTTCCGATCGACAAGTAGTACTCCGTATAAAGGGTGAACTCTCTTTTCACAACGGCTTTAACTTGCTGGCCAATGATGTATTGCAGACCTTCAATCTTTACCGGGCGTCAGGCCACAGACTGGGTCAGATCCTGGACGAAGCCGTGGACTCCTACACAACAGAGGACAACTTCACCGTCAGCATCAGTTTGTCCGACGATGAGAATGCAGCCCTCGCACTATTTAACTGTTTGCAGGAGATACCCATTCTTCCCTTTCAACTTTGGGACGCTATTTTACCTGCTGTCAGTGATTTAACCGTCTTACAGGAGATCTCTCCTCTCCCGACAGTTGGGAGCGGCCCGTATCGTCTGCTTCGCCAAGATGATTTTGCATTGATCCTGGAGAAATATACCCAGCAACCTAATTATTCGTACTATGATGATTATCCTCAGTATATTGTCTACTACAAGTACCAAAAAGAAGAGCTGGCTTTAGCTGCTTTAGCTCACAGTGATCTGGATGTATTTCTGCATCTGAGTGATTCGCATCCGCAGGAAGTTATGGCAGATACACTCAATGCATTTGCCGATATGTCTTTTTGGGAGCCTGATTCAGCCGATAGTTACTTCCCGCTCTCTGTCGGAGAAAAACGGATGGGTATAGCTCTAAACCCTGCTTCAGACCGGCTTCAGAAGATTGCAGCCCGGAAATTCGTCCAGAGTATTATGCTTGGCCTCGACGACACACAACAAAGTCTGTATCCCGATGTTCCCGACCTGATAGGTTTGTCTGCTTGGAATCAGCTCACCCTGCCTTCCATTTTGCCGCAGGAACTGACCAAGGCAGATTCACGTCTGCTGCCCGGCACATCTTCGCAGGTGATTAACAGTTATTTAGACGAATTAGGCTGGACCAGAGATCCCAGGTCAGCTTTAATCGTCGATGAGAATGGTAAATTGGTGGAACTCGATTTCTATTATCCCGCTATTTCGGACGAGCTTTCCGCTGTCTGCCGACAAATGGCTGACTTTGCCAAGGATTACGGACTTGCCGTAACAGCTGTAGAACTGTCAGTCGAAGATTGGCAGGCCCGCCTGCAAAACCATAATTATGATTTGATCTATATGGAGTCGCAGGCTGATGAAAGCATCCCCCAGCTACTTACCAGAATTCAGCTTTGGTCCGGCTTGGAAGCCGGAAGCAAGCTGGGAGACAGTCGTGATTTTGCAGCCGAAAGCGGGCGGAAATTAATTCAGCTGTGCAAAACTGAAGCTCTGGCTTTCAACTCAATTACTGCACATCTGCAGAGTCTTAATACCTTCCTGATTGAAAACAGTTTGTTTATCCCCCTGGGCATTGCTCTCAAAAGCGGAGGAGTCGCAAGTGACCTGTATTTCAGTGCAGTTTTGAATGAGCAGTTGCAAAGCCATTAAAACCTGCGCACATGGTCCCAGGACAGTTCGTGTGGTTCTTTTCTGCTTTGCGCATATCCTATAGCGATCGAAATAAGATAACGTTCATCTTCTTCCATCTGCAAAGCGGGGCGCATATGATCGGGATTGTCTTCTTCAAAAGAGCGACGGCTCATACCGACAATGCAGGAGGAGAGTCCCAGTTGCTCTGCAGCCAGGCAGACCGATTGCGTCGCTATGCCTGCGTCCATGGCAGCGTAACGAGATGGCACTGAAGATATGACCAGAATCAAGGGTGCTCCATAAAAGAGATTTTTGGCCCCCCGCTCTTTCATTCTTTCCAAAGCGGCTTGATCCAAACGCTCATATGTACGGTCAGAGATCTGTTGAATCAGATCCTCATCTGTAATCAGAGAAAAACGCAGTGATTGAGCATTGATCGCTGTAGGTGAGGCCAGGGCTGCCTCCAACAATTTTTCCACATCTTCCGGCAAGACTTTTTTATCCGAAAAATCCCGGCAACTGCTGCGTTTTCTAATTGCATCCAAACAATTCATATATCTGTCCTTTCTTCAACAATGTTTATACTCAATATCCTACCACTAAGTCTTAAACCCGGTTAATTTTTTTGGCATGCTTTATCTTTATAAGCTAGAATTGAATATAATCAAAACACAGCTGAACAAGCACCTTTGTAAAAGGAACAGTGTTCAAAAGGCAACGAGGCAAAAAGTGCAAATTATCAACTTGAAAGAAGCTATAAATAACGGAGCAAGCGCTTCCGGTCTGATCTATGTAAATTCCGAACCCCAAATTCGGCCGGGACGCAAAGACTATATTCTCGGTGATCTGATGTTTAAGGGTCAGATCGTTCAGTTTCGTTCCTGGGAAGATGATGTTCTGGAAATTCTGAGAGACCACGGCAAGGGAATCTATGTGGCGGAAACACTCGGCCAGGAATACAAAAGTTTTTCTTATCTCAATATCCGTTCCATTGACTTGTATGTCGGTGATGAAGTAACTGAGGAGGATTTTCAGGATCGCATACCGAGTGGAGAACTGGAAGGCAAATGGGCTGATGTCCTGGAGCAGTTGCAGGAGCGTGGACTCTCAGATGTCTGCATCCGGCTGATCAAGGATGTCCTGAATGACCCCGAGCTCGATGGTCGCTTTTTTACAGAAGGTGCCGCCGTAAAACACCATGACAACCAGATCGGTGGCTTATGGAACCACACCAGCAAGATGCTGAGAATCCTGGTAGCCTTGCTCGATAACAATAAGGAGCTCCTGCCTTCTGTCGATCTGATGACTTTTTCCGTAGTAGTCCATGATATTGGCAAAGTGTTCGAATATGATGCCCTGTCCATGTCTGAACACTGGTACGCAAACCATCGGGTACGCGGGATTGAGTTTTTGGTAAAATACCGAGAACGCATATTTGAAACATTCAGTGAAAACTTCTACCGCCAGGTACAGGCTGTCATAGCAGGCCATCACGGAGAATATGGTGACAGGCCTACGACAGTCGCAGCGGTAATCATACATTACATTGATAGTCTTGAAAGTCAGGCAACCGAGTTGCTGAGGGAGCAGGAGGCTTCCCCGCAAAGTAAATTCATCAGTCCGGGTTTCGGTTATTTAGAATCGATTTATCCGGATAAACAAGCAGGTGAGTAACAAGCAATATTAAGAGGATAGGATCTTCTTTAAAACATAGTTTAAATTCGTTGATAGCTGTCCGGGGCTATCTTTAACCATCGGTTTATTTCTCTCAACTTTCGAGTATAATGTTTAGTGTTGTTTTTGTATAACTGCCTTTTTGCAGGAGGAAATCATGGAAAAAAAAGATGTTGCCATCATTGGTGCAGGTTTAGCAGGCATTTTCGCAGCTCATGAACTGAGCACGCAGTGTCCTGACTTAGATATAGTTGTGCTGGAACAGGGAAGGGCTATTGCCGCGCGTTCCTGTCCTATTGTCAGCAAAAAAACCAAGCAGTGTATTGACTGCGTTCCTTGTGCTATTATGCGCGGTTTTGGCGGCGCAGGAGCTTTTTCTGATGGAAAATTCAATTTTACTACTGAATTCGGCGGCTGGCTGACTGACTATCTCGATCATGACACAGTCATGGATCTGATTGATGATGTGGACAAGGTCAATCAGGAGTTCGGCGCAACTGATGCCGTGTACACCACCTTTTCGGCAGAAGCGGAGCAAATCCGACGTAAGGCATTGGCACACGACATTCATCTACTCGATGCCCGCTGCAAACATCTCGGAACTGAGAAGACCAGAGACATGCTTATCGCTCACTACAATTGGCTGAACGACCATGTCGACCTGCGTTGTAATACCAAGGTTGAAAATATCCGTCCTGAACATGCCGGCAAGGCTGTGAAAGCAAATGCCGATCTGGTTCCCGACCGGTATGTTTTAGAAACCGACAAGGGCGATATCGCCTGTAAATATCTGATTGCCGCTCCCGGTCGTTCCGGCGCCGAGTGGTTCAGCGACATCTGCCGTTCACTCGACTTGCCTCTGATCAACAACCAGGTTGATCTGGGTGTCCGGGTAGAATTGCCGGCCCTGGTTTTTAAAGATATTACCGATGTCTTGTATGAGGCCAAGCTGAAATATCAGACACGCCAATACAGCGACGTAGTGCGCACTTTCTGCATGAACCCCTACGGCTACGTTGTCACGGAAAACACTGATGGAATTATTACGGTAAACGGCCACAGTTATGATGACCCCAGCCTGCACAGTGAAAACACCAACTTTGCCCTCCTGGTAAGCAATCGTTTCACCGACCCCTTCAACGAACCCTACCGCTACGGCAAGCACATTGCTTCTTTGTCCAACATGTTGGGCGGCGGCGTTCTCGTGCAACGTTTGGGAGATCTGCGTAATGGCCAGCGTACCAATTCTCACCGTATGTCAAAGAGCTTTGTAAAACCGACTCTGGACGCTACACCGGGAGATCTCAGCCTGGTTCTGCCCAAGCGCCAATTAGATAATATTATAGAAATGCTCGAAGCTTTGGATAAGCTGGCACCCGGAACTGCCAACACGGACACTCTTTTATATGGAGTTGAAGTGAAATTCTACAGTGCCCGAATTCAACTATCAAAAGAGTTCGAAACATCCATGCCACGCTTTTTCGCGATCGGCGATGGTGCCGGCATAACCCGCGGTCTGTCGCAGGCAGGAGCGAGCGGTTTACATGCAGCCCGCTCGATCATAAAACGTATAAAGGCTGAAAGAGACACAACAGAAGCAAATAAATAGAGTAAGCAGACTCAGATCAGCTCTCTCACCATTTGCACAAGTTTGCCTGCCAGACTTTCCCAGGAAAAAACCTGCATAGCTTGTGACAGGCTCGCCCTCTCTCCGTTAGCATGCAGAGTACGGCGGGCCTGTTCTTCCATGGCTGCAGATAAACGTAATACATATGCCGGTATGTCTTCCGTAAAAGGCTCATCCAGATTTCGCAAACGAGGCATTTCAACCCAGCTGATCAAGTCAGTATCCCCGACATAAGCTTCCAGCTGTTGCGACAGGGCAGGCAGATTATTGCTGACCAGGGCTACGCCCGAGGCCAGGGCTTCGATAGCGATCAGGCCAAGACCCTCGTAATAGCTGGCAAGCACAAAAACATCACTATGGCGCAAGTGTTCCGCCAGCTCTGCCTGCGACTCCACATCAAAGAGACGAATTGCAGAGGTCGGGATATCTTCGGAGTGTAAAAGCGCTTTAAGTTCAGCATCAGCGCTGCCCACCAGGTCCAGACGAATTGCCGGATTTCTCCTGTACAAGTCCGTGAAAGCCGCCACGAGTTCAAAGACACCCTTGGCATGAGACATTTTTCCTGCATAGAGGAAGCTGACAAAGTTATCATTATAAGTGCCCGGTCGATGACTGGCCGGATAAAACATTTTATTGTCATAGGCTCCTCCGGTCACCATTATCTGCTCGGGCAGGAGATCAAAACAGTCCACCAGATCTTCTACATGTGAATCGGAAAGGGCAAGGACCTTGCTCAAACCACGTAAACTGCCCACAGACCTGCCGGCTATGTCCGGATTTTGCCTGGCCTGGCGAATATCTGTGCCGTGGGAAATTCCGATGACCGGAATATCAGGAAAAATCTCCAGCACCATTGCACTTAGAATCCAAAGATGGTGAGAAATAATGACATCCGGTCGATATTCTTCCTTTATCCTGAGCAATTCCTGATAAAAAGCCCGCTCCCAACAATTAACCATTTCATCATCCATACGGCAGTAACGGGTTGAGGGATAGGGCATTTCATCACTCATGCCGACAATGGGAAAGGGTAAATCTTCTGTTTCAAAAAAGACAGGATAATGGCTGCCGCAGTTTATCCATTCAGCTGTTTCTTCCTGCTTGCATAAGGCCGGTCTCTCCAAGCCGTAATTCTTAGCAAAACCCTTGTCCGCAGGAAGTGCATATAAGGCTGCCTGTTGCCAGTTTGTCTGCTTTTCAATTTCATTAATAAGGTTATGGAAATATACACCACTGCCCGTGCGTGTCGGCAACTGGGCTAAACAATGCAATACTCTCATTCCTGCCCCCCTGTGGTGACTCGCTTTCTGAGGCGCAATTGACGCAAGAAAGAAAATATCAGGAAAAACAAAATATTAGCAATCACGATAGCAGGTCCTGTAGGAAGATTAAAGGCATAGGATGAAAAAATCCCGATCAGAAAGGCTGCGACCGATACAACTACGGAAACTATGCTCACCTGTTTAAAACTGCCGAAGAGGCGCATGGCTGTAATGGGAGGAAAAATGATCAGACTGGATATGAGGAGGGCACCCATCATGCGCATGCCCAGAACAATGGTAACAGCAGCCAGAACCGCCAGAACTGAATTCCAGAAACTGCTGGAGATTCCGCTGGATTCGGCAAAGGTCTCATCAAAGGTCACAGCAAAAATCTTGTTATATGAAATGACATAAGAAAGAGCTACTGCTACTGAAAGGGCTACGCTGAGAATCATGTCGGAATCAGACAGTGAAAGAATGCTGCCGAACATGAAACTGAAAACGTCCGTATTCATCCCCTTGGTCACAGAGATAAGCAGAATACTGATAGCCATGGCTGCAGATGAAATCATCGCCACCGCAGCGTCACCTCGCAGGGGATTGTTTTCGCTGATGCGCAGCAAAAGAAATGCTGCCAATATGACTATAGGCAGGGCTACGATCAGGGGAGACCAGGAGAAGATCATGGCTATGGCCAATGAGGCAAAACCCACATGAGAAAGTCCATCACCGATCATGGCATAGCGTTTGAGCACCAGGCTGCTGCCGACAAGAGCAGCGCTGACTGATATCAGCAGGCCGGAAAGCAAGGCCCGCCGCAAAAAGGCGTAGGACAAAAATTCAAGTAACATTTACTCTTCCTCCGCTCTATGCAGGAAACTCGCTGCCATGACACTATCCAGATACTCTTCTTTGGGACCGTAAAAATAATAATCCTTGCCAAGATGCAAGGTGTGCGTCGCATCATGCATGACGCAGTGAATATCATGGGATACCATAATGATGGTTTCACCTTCCTGGTTCAAGTTTCGAATCAGATCGTAAAAATCGTGTGACACAATCGGATCGAGTCCGGCGGTGGGCTCATCGAGGAGCAAGATGCCATCCGATGCAAGCAGAGCTCTGGCCAGGAGGACGCGCTGCTGCTGACCTCCGGACAGATTGCGGAAAGAGCTTTCAGCCAGATCTTCAATATCAAGACGCCGCAGGGTATTTTGTACAGCTTTCCGGTCTTCACGGGTATAGAAGGCAAACATCTTATGCCGGTTCAAACGTCCGCTGCTGACAATTTCCGTGACGGAAGCAGGAAAATCTTTCTGCAAACCGGACTGCTGGGGCAAATATCCGATATTCTGCTTTTCCATCTCGTCCGCAAAGAGGATCTCACCCCGGTATGGCTCTTTCATCCGTAACAAACCCTTGAGCAGGGTGGTTTTGCCTGAACCGTTCTCACCTAAAATGGAAACATATTCACCTTTTCTGATGGAAAAATTCAAACTTGGGGTTACCGGAATGCCATCATAGGCGAAGGCCGTGTTGTTTAGCTCTATCAAAACCTGACCAGGCATTTTTTCATTCATCTGCTAAAGCCTTTTCTAAATTTTCTGCATTTTGCTGCATAAGTCCGATATATGACGCCCCTCGGTCAATCTCAGTCTGAGTCAAATTGTGGACAGTGTGAAAGAGCAGCTTTTCAGCCCCGCTTTCAGCCGCTATCTGATTGGCCAACCTTTCATTAGAGAACTCTATCGTAAAAATATAGGGCACATTATTTTCGCGTACCAGATCAATCAGCGCTGTAACTGTCTTCGGCGTCGGCTCTGATTGGGCAGCGCAGGCTTCGTAAGCGGCATAATAATTCAGGTCATACTCAGATGTAAAATAAATCAACGGGAAGCGGTCTGCCACCACTATATAGTCCCTTGCCCCGGCAGCCACAACTGATATAAATCTTTCATGGACCTCATTCAGACCTGCCTGCAGCTTGTTGAAATTCTCCTCATAGACCTCTTTGCCGGCTCCGTCTATTTCCACCAGCTTATTCTTGATCGCGGCAGACATGGCGATTGCATTCACAGGCGAAGTCCAGATATGTTCATCCACAGGTCCATGGTCATCGTCATGATCATGGTCGTGATCATGGTCACCCGCCACTTGAATGATCCCGCTGGTAACCTCTTCACGCAGATCCACAAAATCCATCATGCGCAGAGTATTTTCGGGCTTTATTTCCCCTGATTCCAACAGTCGGTTGACCCAGGTCTCGGAACTTCCTCCGTTATAGATGAATAAATCCGCTTCATTAAGCAGTATGATGTCCTGCGGTGACGGCTCGTAAGCATGAACATCAACACCGGCGGGCATCAACATTCTCACATCAGCCTGATCTCCCGCAATACTGCGTGCAAAATCAAAAGAGACAAACAAAGTTGTGATCATTTTCAGATCAGCATCAGAACTATCATCCGGGCTTTTGCTGCAAGCACTGACCATACCGACCAGGACAAGCAGCATAGCAATTAAAACAGTAGCGGCTAAAAACATTTTCGCAGACCGTTTTACACTTCTTTTGGAAAATCTATTCATCTAATCCCTAATTTCTTCTTAATCTTAACTATATTGCCCAATATTTTACCATTAGCGCAAGAGCATGTGAAAAGGAGTAACAAGTTCCTGTCTTTTCTTTTATAGATCGCATAAACTGGTGCAGATAAGAAGATTTTCCGGAAGGAAGACAATCATGCCAAAAGACAAGCTGCTGATAACAGGAACTGATTCTTATATCGGGCAAATGCTCTTAATGGAGCAGTCGCTGCTGGATGCCTTCAACTGGGTCGAGCTGAAGCGTAATATGGGAAAAGAAGATATCATCAGCCATCTGTCTGATGCAAAGTTCCTTCTGCATCTTTTTGAGACAAAAAGTGGATCTGAAGACAGGCTGATCACCGACAATGCAGGCTATACTGAACAACTCATTAACCTGATGGAAGAAAGCGGACATAACTTGCCTTTTATTTATGTTTCCTCTGACTATGATGACTCAGCATATGGGCGCAGCAAACTGCTCAGCGAACAGTTGATTCGCGAGTACGGGCAGCGCCGGCGTATACGGAATATGATCTACCGGCTGCCTATCTTGATGGGGGACCGCTTGTACCTTGATGAGGCCAATCCCCTGCATGATTTGTGCTATAAATTGATCTTTGACCAGGAGACAATTATCCTGCCTGACCGGCAAGAGCATAAATTCGTTGATATCAGAGATGTGACGAGGGAGATTGCAAGGGCACTCAGCGGCAGGGCTTTTTATGCCACTGTCGACCTCTCTATTTGCGTTGTCCCCTCGGAACACTATGCCGACTGGAAGCGTGTTCTTTCTATCTTAAGAGAGATCAAAGAAAAGGGAGAGGATTACCCTCTCCCCGAGTTTAGAAAAAGCTCGCTAGAATACAAACTCTATCTAACTTATCATTCACTGCTGGACTACTATTCCACCAGAAACATTAAATAGCCATAGCCTTCAGCTTCCATTTCTTCCAGAGCAATGAAGCGAAGGGCGGCACTGTTGATGCAGTAGCGCAAGCCGCCGAGTTCTTTCGGCCCGTCATCAAAAACATGTCCCAGGTGGGAATCCGCTGAACTGGAGCGGACCTCGATCCTCTCGCGGTAAAGGCTATGGTCCTTATAGTAATCAATCATTCCCTTGCTTATCGGCTTCGAAAAGGAAGGCCAGCCGCAGCCGGAATCAAACTTATCCGTGGAACTGAAGAGGGGCTCACCGCTTACGATGTCAACGTAAATGCCTTTTTCCCTGTGGTCATTAAACTCATTATCAAAGGGTCGCTCGGTTGCGCCGTCCTGCGTCACTCTATATTGGAGATCAGTTAAATCCTGACGTAAATCTTCGTCAGATGGGCGGTCGTATCTCTGCCTATCGCCAAGCTCTACCGCGAATCTCTCGAACAGCTCCGGATCGACTTTCTCGCCTTCAGCCCGACTCTCTTTCAGTTCGGGAACAGCCAGCTCTGCTTCTGTCAGAGGCAGGTCTGCCAAATTTAAATTGACATGACAATAACCGCCGGGATTCTTGTCCAGATATTCCTGATGGTAAGCTTCCGCTTCATAAAAATTATTCAGCGGGTGGACTTCTATCACGATCCCTTTGGAGTAATCCTTGCGCCTGGCATCGATGTAGTCACAGATTTCATCAAAATCATCTTCATCTACATAATAAATACCCGGGCGATATTGATTTCCGATGTCATTGCCCTGACGATCAGCGGTAGTAGGGTCAACAATGCGGAAAAAATGCGCCAGTACTTCTCTGAGACTTAACTGTTCGGCATCATATTCAAGTTTCAAAGTTTCCGCAAAGCCGGTGTCACCACGCAGAACGTCATGATATGTCGGATTTTCCGTTTTCCCATTGGCATAGCCGACTTCCGTACTTATCACGCCCTTTGCCAAGCGCTGATAATAGCCTTCAACGCCCCAAAAACAGCCTCCGGCCAGATATATTGTTTTCTTATTCATAGGATTATCTCCTTTTCTTTTGTCATTAAGCTCAGAATCATTTCGCCAGATACCGAGATTCTCAGATTTGGCGTCTGCTTCCAGTTCTTTCAGATAATCATGAAAGTGGGTGTTAGGGCGGTAACTCTTGACCTTAACCAGGCCAAATCGGGCTAAAAGCTCATTCAACATTATATTTTCGTCCAGATAGACGTAAGCCAGCATGCGATCGTACTGATCATATTTTTCTGTATCAAACTGCAGCCAAATGCTTGCTCCGGGCTCAATTAATGCAGTAACAATGCGAGAAACATTCTCACCTTCCACAGTACGCAAATTTTCGTCGTGGTGTGAAAAAGATTCAGGCGCATCAATGCCGATAAGACGCAGGCGTTTACTTTGACCATCAATCTTTATGACCAGGGTATCGCCATCAACTACACGTTCCAGCAAAGCCGCCTGAAGGTTTTTTAGATCAGCCTTTCCACTCGGGCGCAAGGCATTGAAGTCAGGGGCAGCTTCACTAAGAGCAAGAGTGTATTTAAAGATCTGATCGTCGTCCAGGACTTGTTGCTGATTCAGGGCCGGCAGTTCTTCTACCGGCAGGCCGGGACCTGTAGCTGTCGGCTGACCGGTATTTTCAGGCTGTGGAAGATCTAATAGTGAACAGCCTGTGACAGACACAATGATGGTAAAGGCCAGAAAGATGCTCCACAGGGCTGTAAGCGGTCTTTTTATTATATTTAAACGTGATTTCAGCCTTCTCACGTTCATTTCACATTTGTTCAAATTTCCACTCTTTCAAAGTCACATGTTACGAGTATTCTAAGATCGTAGCTTAAATGCTACTAACACCTCTTCATACGTCTCCTCTGGTAAGGGCTCCGTCGGAGCCCTTATCAATTTTTTAAGAAAAATATAGTCAGGAGCCGGATCGAATGAGCTCCAATTTTTCATCCCTGATTCTTTGGGCCTGTCGGATAATCTGCTCTATATCGAGTGTCGGCCAGGACCCGTCACGATACAAGACTTTTCCATTAACCATTGTAAGTGCTATATCTGAAGACTGGGCTGTAGTAAATAAATTATCCGTAGGATCATAGACCGGCTGCATATGAGGTGCGCTGAAATCCACAATCGTCAGGTCAGCTGCCATACCTGCTGCCAGGCTTCCGGTATCACTTCGCCCCTGAGACAGGGCGCCGTTGAAACTGGCCATTTTCAAAAGTTCGGCTGTTGACAGGAAAAGCGGATCGCGTTCTACACCTTTTTGCACGTATGAAGCCAAAGTGATCTCTTCAAGCATGTTTAGATTATTATTGCTGGAAGCTCCGTCGGTTCCAAGACTGATACGTATGCCGTATTCTTTCCAGGCACGCAGACGGGCGATGCCGCTGCCAAGTTTGAGATTGGAAGTGGGGCAATGGCAAAGTGTCACATCATAATTGCGCAGGATTTCCAAATCACTGTCTTCAAGGTAAACGCCGTGTGCTGCGACAGTTGGCAGGTCAAAAAGTCCCAGGTCTGCGAAATATTCTGTAGGCGTCTTTCCCTGATGACGGATCTTGCATTCCTCATGCTCTTTCAGGGTTTCCGATAAGTGGACCTGCATGCGAAGTTTGCGTTCTTTGGCATAGTCCAGCAGTTCTCCTGCCAGAGAGGGTGCCGAAGAGTACTCGGCATGAAGGGCTGCGTCAATCACAAGCAGGCCATTAGAAGTCTTGCTCAATTCCAGTGCCTTTTCCGTCTCACGGTAGGCAGCGGTAAGCTTGAATTTGTCATTGGGACCTCCGGCCAGAGATCTGCCCAGGTTCGCCTTGATGCCACTTTCCAGGACAGCACGGCCGATACCTTCGATCCGCATATACATATCATTAAATGAGGTCACTCCGCTCTGAAGCATTTCCGCTATGCCGAGCAGGCTGCCCCAATACATATCTTCTTCCGTCATATGATCTTCGAAAGGATAGATTCTGTCCTCCAGCCAGTCATGCAAGGCCAGGCCCTCGCCATAACCACGCAATAAAGTCATGGGAACATGGCAATGCGCATTGACAAAACCGGGAATCATCACCTTATTGCTGCCGTCATATCTTTCTTCTGCTTCAGCAATCTCCTCAAATTCAGGTAAAGAACGGGGGTCCTCCAAACCCAGATAACGGATTTTTTCTCCTTCAACTAAAACAAAGTGTCGCGGTAAAATTTCACCGTCTGAATTAAATACAGTGATATTGCTAAATAGCATAAGCTCTCCTTTTTGCAAATCTTGGTGACGGATACTCCAACTAAACTCTGATCAGACTTAAGGCGTGGGATCCGGGTCGGGTTCAGGTTCAGGTTCCGGTTCGGGTTCCGGCTCCGGTTCGGGAGGATCAGGTACAGTTACTTCCGGCTCGGTTTCTTCCGGTTCTTCCCTGGAGTGCTCAGGACAGTCAATTCTGGGCACGCTGGATTTATCAAGATCAAAAATCTCAAGTCTTTGATGAGGGCACTTCTCCACGGCCCGATAACCCGTATCGGTGCAGATCCGCACTCTGGCTATATTGCCGTTTTCTTCAAATTCAAGTGGCTGCTTATCTTCATGCAGCTGAGCCATTACATCCTGCCAGATACGAATGGCATTTCGTGAATCCGCATCGTCTATTTCGGTTCGCCTGCCGTTTGCGTTGTCAAAACCGTACCAGACTGCCGCAGTATAATACGGAGTGTAGCCACAAAACCAGACATCAATCTGGTCACTGGTCGTACCGGTCTTGCCTGCCGCTGTCTGATTCGGCAGTTGTGCAAAGGGCGTGATCCAGCTGGTGTTCATCAAGGTCTCTTGCAGAATCGAAGTCATTACTGTCGCTGTTCCGGCTGAGAAAACCCGATCATATCGCGGTTTGTTTTCTAACAGAACATTGCCATCAGCATCCAGCACGCGTCTGAACAGGATCGGCTCGGTGTACAAGCCTTCGTTGGCGAGGGCTGCGTAAGCCGCTGCCATATCCGTAGTCGTTACACCGACTCCAAAGGCACCAAGAGCACCTGAAGGATGCTGTTCATTGGTTCTGTCAATGCCTAAGCGGCGTAAATATGAGAGACCGGTTGATGGGCTCAGGACTTCAGTATAAATTTCAACAGCAATCGTATTATAGGACTGTTGCAAGGCCTGCCGGACGGTAACCAGTCCGTAGTGCTGGCGAGTCACGTTTACCGGCCATTCTTCCTCCGGATGTTGGGGATCCAGGAATTTCGGCTCATCATTAAAAATTGATGCAGCAGTGATCATACCGGCTTCGACCGCAGGGCCATATACCAGAACTGGCTTGATCGATGAACCCGGCTGGCGGTAAGCCTGTGTCGCACGGTTAAAGACAAAGCTGCGTTCTTTTTCACCAAAACCACCGACTAAAGCTACAACTTCGCCTCTGGTGGCAGGCTCATTTGACACAATCGTTATTGCTGCCTGAGGCGGCTCAGGAATATCGGGTAGGGCTTCAGCGTTAGTAGCGAAAAGTTCCAGTTTTTGAAAGCTTGCTTCAGCTTTCCGCTGCGCCTCCTGATCCATAGTTGTCTCAATCGTAAGTCCATGCTGGAAAACTGCAGTTTGTGCAAGATTGTAGGAATAGCCACGCTGGAGCATAAGTTGCTCAATAACCTGCGCCACAACTGCGTCAATAAAGTACGACGTCACATTGTCGCCTTCTTCTCTCTCGTCAACGACGAAAACCAGTTCGCGGTTCAGGGCTTCATGGTATTCATCAGACTCAATCATTTTCAGCTCATACATTTTACCGAGGATAATACGCATCCGCCGCATGGCATTGCGTCGGCCATACTCTGTCAACGGATTGTAAATAGATGGTAAGTTGGGAATCCCTGCCAAAAAAGCGCTCTCTGCCAGATCAAGCTCAGAAACATCCTTGCCAAAATATGTCTTGGCGGCCGCCTGCACGCCTGTCAGGTTATTAGCCATGGGAACCATATTAAGGAAAAGCTCCAGAATTTCATCCTTGGACAGGCGTCGTTCCAATTCCAGAGCCCGTTCCCATTCCTGAACTTTGCGCTGGGCTGATCTCTCGTCCGCCCCCGACATCATTTTTACAACTTGTTGAGTAATAGTAGAGGCGCCATGCGTGGGATTTCCGGCATTAATAAAAATACCCGCCACGGCATTTGCAATACGTTTTGGGTCAATACCGCTATGGTCCAAAAAGCGCTCATCTTCAATAGCGATAAAAGCTTCATCAATATAGCCGGGCTTCATTCTGGTAATGGAAACATATTCACGATTCACATTCTGAGCTCCGGTCAGCTCCTGCACAACACGTCCCTTATTGTCATAAATAACAGTTGGACCTTCCGAAGATCTCAAATCAATTATTTCAAGCGGGGTCGTTGTTGAAATATATCCCGAAAGCATACCGCTGCCGACTCCGGCAACAAAAACAGCCAAAATCAGGAGCAGAACAAGGACGATCTTAATGCCCTTTCTGGCAGCTGACCAGACCACTTCCGGCACAGACTGGAAGGTCCGGTTCTTTGTCGGATAGCCGCTGATACGTTTCCGCCATTCCTTTTTGGCCTTCTTATAACTCCGGCTCTGTTCTCCCTTTGCAGGACCATCTGTGTATTTATGCTGCTTGGGTGCCGGACGTCTGTTGGCTGCCGGCACCCGCTCGGGGTCTGATCTTCTTGCTACACGCGTGCGTGAATCAAGGCTCTCCTTATCAGGGCCCGGACTATTACCTGTGCCGGTCCTGGAAATCGGGCTGCGCATAATATTGCCGGGGGGATTTTCCTGTCCGGATTGAAATGAAGGGTCAAATTTATCTTGATCAGAGTTCATATGTTTGTAGTGTTTCCCTCAGTTATCTGTTTATTTTACCATATCAGCTTACCGGGCTCATATCTGCCGATGTGCTAGTATGTTTCCTAGCACTACTCAAGGAGAAACAAATGAGAAAAATTGTAGTACTCGACGGCTATACTTTGAATCCGGGGGACATCTCCTGGGATGCATTTTCTGAACTGGGCGAGCTCATCGTGCACGACCGTACTGATCCACAGTTGGTCGCTGAGCGCATGGGGGATGCTGAAATTGTATTAACTAACAAAACTGTTATTAGCAGCAGTGATCTGGAGCAGGCGAAAAAGCTGGAATACATAGGCATTCTGGCGACAGGGCTTAACATTGTTGATCTGCCGGCAGCAAAGTCGAATAATGTTGTCGTGACTAACGTGCCTTCTTACGGGCCGGAAGCTGTCTCGCAATATGCTATTGCCCTTCTGCTGGAAATAGCTTCGCAGGTAGGCCTCCATAGCCGGGCCGTTTTAAACGGTGCCTGGCAGACACAGGAAGACTTCGCCTTTACACTCTCTCCCTTAATTGAATTGAACGGAAAAAACTGTGGCATCATCGGTCTGGGCGCGATCGGCGGACAAACAGCCCGTGTAGTTCAGGCTTTGGGTATGAAGGTATACGCTCACACTGTTGATCCCGATCCTGCGCTTGAAAGTGACAGCTTGCGCTTTGTAGACTTACCGACATTGTACGCAAATGCTGATGTGATTTTTTTGCATTGCCCGCTGACTGCAGAAAACGCACATTTTATAAATCGTGAAAGTATTTCCCAAATGCGCGATGGCGTGATCATTATCAATAACGCCCGGGGTGGTCTGATTCAGGAAAATGATCTGGCTGAAGCTCTTAACAGCGGAAAAGTTTACGCTGCCGGTGTAGACGTTGTCTCCTCTGAACCTATCTCTCCGGACAATCCGCTCTTAAATGCGAATAACATTTTTATCACACCTCACATAAGCTGGGCAGCCAAAGAAACCAGAACCCGCCTGATGCAGGTGGCAGCAGATAATCTGAAGGCTTTTCTCAACGGAAAAGACTTAAACAAGGTTAATTAGCGCGATGAGTCTATCGGCAGGAAGCCCCTGCCGTACGCCTCATCATATGAGGTGACAATAACCATCACGTCATCATCGATCTCTCTGACCAGTGAATGCAGGCGAGGCAGCTGTGAACGGCTGCAGGCACAGAAAATAACATCCTTTTCAGCTGCAGTATAGCCCCCCTGAGCTTTCAGCACTGTTGCGCCGCGCGTCAGATTATTGGCTATTGTATGATTCATGGCAGCTGTATGCTCAGGATCAGTTACAATAATCGCAATTTTCCCTGACACAAAGCCGTACATGAGCTTGTCCATAACCAGGGTCATTACCGCACTGTAAGTAAAGCCATAAAGAATGGAATCTATATCTCCGTAGGCCAGGCCGCCAAAGACAATAATCATTCCATCAATCGTCAAGGTCAGCTGGCCCAGCGACATATGAGGTCTTTTGCGTCGAATAGACATGATGATCAGGTCGGAACCGCCTGTGCTGCTGCCATTGTGATAGATAATTGCAAGTCCGACGCCTACCAGGGCACCGGAAAATATTGCCGCCAGCAGGCGTTCACCGTTATAGACCGGCAGCAGGGGGCAGACAAGGTCAATGATAAGTGTGTTGACCAGGACTGTCATGAAGGTACGGCCCAGAAAGTTTTTACCCAAGGTTCTGAAGGAAACCGCAATGATCGGTATGTTGATCAAAAAAGTACCCAGACCGATGGGCAGGTCAGTATAGTGATTCAGAATAATTGCTAAACCTGTAACTCCTCCGGGAGCAAAATCGGCAGAAGAAACAAAATTATAAATACCAATGCCGAAAAATATTGAGCCGACAATATCGTAGAGCAAATTACGGGAATATAATTTTATGTTTTTACTCGTAAAGGCTTCTTGCAGCTTTGACTTCATTTAAACCTCTTTCAGACATCCGCAAACTAAAACGTATGTAAAAGCAACAGACCTGAATAAATGTGAATTGAATCCTCAGTTTGTTAAAAAATCTCTCAGTAAGTTGGCGGTCGCATTTTGGTCATAACCCCCGCTCTCCTGACCATAGTAATTATAAAACATCCACATGTCCGATGTTCGCGGAATCTGCATTTGGTCCCTGCTGTAAGACAGGTATGTGTGTGCTTTACCAACATAAGACATCACATTAAGGTCAGTAACAACAGATGGTAGGATTACTGTCGCTACATTGTATATGGTTACGGCACTGCAGGCTGACAGCTGACTTAACACTGCATCCAGGACCTGCCGCTGCCTGCCCATACGATTAAAATCGGTGTCAATTTTGCGCAGGCGGACATATCCGAGGGCCTGAGAGCTCGAAGCCCAATTATACCCCGGGGACATACCCAGTGCTGCAGCCTCAGCATCGCTCAAATAGAGATTCACACCGCCCATGACATCAATTGATTTGATAAATGAATTGAAATTGAAAATTACATAGCCATTGATCGACACACGGAAATTCTCTTCAATCGTGCGAATCAGCAAGTCAGCTCCGCCATAAGCATAAGCAGAATTCAGCAAGCCTTGTCCATAGCCGGGAATATTTACATTGGCAGCCCTGTAGAAGGACACCATATTAAGCTTTCGGGTATTGTGATTGAGTGATGCAAGAATCATAACATCCGACCTGCCTGAGAATGAGACCGTGTCAGTCCCTATTATGAGAATATTTTCAATTCCATTCAGAGCCAGGCGAGAAGCTTCATCCTGCTGATCATCTTCGCTCCCCTTTTTTAGATCATCATCCGGGTTCGGGCCAGTCTCTTCGCTCAGGCCGTCTTCCGGATCTTCGCCCAGGCCTATGACCGGAAAAGCACTGCTGTCGTCCAACCAGTCGGGATTGTCCAACATGGAAAGCTCCTCCGGCGAACGCACTCTGCCATATAAGTCTGCCAAGGCGACACCGGCAACTGTAAATACCGACAAGAGCATTCCAAACAGGAGGCCGCCTGTTACAAGGTATATCGGGTAAGAACGATTGAATCTTTTTAAGAAATTTTTGCGCTTTTTCTTTCGCTTTTGAGTACTATTGAGTCTTTTTCTGACCACCGCTTCTCTCCCGGTAAACAGTAGATCGAAAGGACCTCTGCTATGACATGTAATTGTTCTTTTGATTTCTATTATGCATCAGAATAACATATTGTGAATATTTCAATCCTTTAACAATGGGAAAAGCTCCCTGGAAGCCTGTCAGCTGAAAAAATGTCAATCATGACATATTCAGACTTTCACCGGGACAAAATGCACAGATCCTGACATTTAGTCTAGAATAAAGAAAGAATGAATATTAGAAAAATTGACTGAAAATAGTCCGATTGCGGAGGTTAAGATGCGAGCTTTGATTCAGCGTGTTTCACGTGCAGATGTTCAGATAGATGGAGAAATAGCAGGGGAGATCGGACCCGGCTATGTTGTTTTTCTTGGCGTAGGCAGCGAGGACGACGCTGACAGCTGCAGTAAGCTATGGAATAAAATCCGTCGTCTGCGCATTTTTGCGGACGAAAACGGTAAGACTAACCTGGATATTTCTCAAGTCGAAGGCGATTGTCTCATCGTGTCACAGTTCACACTCTTTGCCGACCTGCGCCGCGGGAACCGTCCCGGCTTTTCCTATTCTGCAGGTCCGGAACTGGGCAAGTCTCTCTATGAGTTATTTGTCGAGCTGGCGAAAAAGGATATTGAAAATGTCAGTACAGGGGAATTCGGAGCAGAAATGAAAGTCACTCTAAGCAACGAGGGACCGTTCACCATCTGGCTGGACACGGACGAGTTCTAAGGAGGCACAAGATGAAGATCACAAGCAAAGTTGTTTCTCTGATCGTCGGCATCTCATTTCTTATCGCCGGCATTATCGCTTTAGCGGACTTTATCAAGATCCCGCAGATAATCGGAATTTTGTTGGGTGTAGCGGCTCTTGTACAGGGGCTCAGAGTCATCTGGATCTACATCCGGACGGAAGATAAGTCCGCTTTCAGGCCAAACCTGATTCTCGTTTGGGGAATTCTTCTCATCTTGCTGGCGGTTTTCCTCTTTGTCAGTTCTAATCTGGCCTCAACCATAGCCACCTATCTCGTCGGTGCCTGGTTTGTAGCAGACGCAGTTGCGTCCTTCTTCACACTGAAACTTCTCGACCAAACTACAATGAAAGTCAGCATTGTACTCAACCTGCTGATTCTTGCCGGGGGTATGGTTCTGATTCTGCATAAACCTTTGGGGATAGAAATACTGACCATTCCCATATCTGTGACCTTAATCCTCGACGGTATAAGCATTGGTCTGCTCGCAATAATGCGGCGCGATCCTGCAATACGACAGGCAGAGGCAGCTAAGGTCTCAGAAGAAGCGCCAAGACTTGAAGAAAAGTACTAGATCTTCAAGCGCGCGAAGGGAAGTGTCCGGGGAATGACCTCAAAAGAAAACGATGGTGCACGGAAGATAAGGCCATCATAATTACCTAAAATCTCTTCATCATTTGCAGAAACAAAACTCCCTGACAGCACATCAGTGATGCTGATGTAGCGGCTGTTCAGGTGTTTGCCCTTGAGATAGCGCAAAATCAGGGGCAAAAAACGCATACGCCCCATCCAAACCGCGTCACAAAGATTCAAAATGCCATCGTATGGATCAGCCATCGGTGCCGGATTGAAACCGTTACCGTAAAAACCTCCATTACACAAAGCTAAGGTCACATAATCTTTCTGTCCCGATACTGACTCGCCGTTACTTAACTCCAATTCATATCTGGCCGGAAAGACTTTCCTGCTGCCTAAATTATTTACAACGCTGACATAGTAAGCGTTGCCTCCAATTTTAGGATTTGATTTCATTAGCTCGTAAGCCCTGCGCAAGATCAGCGTATCCAGGCCGAAAGATGTTACGTTCAAAGCGTAGGCGGTGACTTTGCCGTCTTCACCATTAGGCTCGGGGTAAACTTCTGTCAAAACTTCCTCATCAGCATATTGACTGTAAAGACAGACACCGGGCGGAAATGACAGGCGCATCAGATCAAGAAGTTTGAACTCCGGGTGCGGCATGGCTTCAACAATGTCTTTGACGGAAATCTTTTTTTTGCCGAAAATTGTTTTGGCAAAATCGTTGCCAGTACCGGCGGGAATAACACCCAGAGCGCACCCACTTCCATGAATAGCCTGAGCCACTTCATTGAGAGAACCGTCGCCTCCGGCTATGTAGACCACACCTTTATCACCATACTCTCCTGCGAAGAGTTTGGCAGCTTCATTGATATGTCCCTCATGCTGAGTTATTAATATGTCGTAGTTCGAAGACAAGCCTGCTTTTTCAAAAGACTTGCTGATCTGGTTGCTCAAATCAGAATTCAGTATTTTCCCCTGACCTGCCTTGCCACTAAGAATTACTAAAAACTTCCGCTCTGATTCCATAAGTCAACCTCTTCACAACACTATGTAAAAATACATCCCAAAAATCTAACCATTTAATAATAGCTTGCCCGGACGGTGCAAACAAGAAGAGATTCTTAAAAAAGAAACTTTAATCTATAACGGCCAGCATTTGGAAGTGATTTCCTGCTTCACTGTCAGCGGCAAAAAACACTTTGTCTTCTGCCAGAATAAATCTTAAATCCAGATCCACACCGGGACGCACTTCCTGATTGTAATGAATCAGCAAATCGCGGACTTCATATTTTCTATGATCTTCGAGACTGAAATGATTATCAAACCATAGCAGGTAACTGGTGTTGTTGACGTGTCCGTTCATGTCAAAATCAGAGTAAACCGGTCTGTATTTGTAAAGCCTTTCCTCACCTTCCGGTATGTCTATTTTGCTCAGAGCTTTCAAGTCACCGAAGCTTTGGATTTTTCGTGTAGGATAGGGCGGCAAGCCCAGCTTAATCGGATTTACCATACTGCGCTTGTCCAGGTCGATGATGCTCCACATGCTTGCAGCGCGGATCATGGCAGATCCGGATTCATCTTCCAGTGAAAACATCCGGGGATATACGCCGAGTCGTGCCGGCTCAGCCCAGGTATAAGTTTGAACCCTATCATAGAGGCGGGGATAAGATTCAAGTTTCAAGTGATAGCGCAGACAAACCCAGCAAGCATTTTTTGCCCTCAAATCTTCAAAGCCATAATCATAAACACGACTATGACTTTCTGCAACTTCCTGCATCCAAGCCAGCATCGATTGCAGGGTCCACCTGGAATTTAAGTCTACATCGTCAGTAATAATCAGACGCTCTTCAAAATAGCGGCCGTCTTCCTGCTCCACGTATTTATCTATATTGTTTTCCATTCACTAACCTAGTATTCTATGCCTGCTCGTGCGCCAAGGCCTTCGCTTTCATAAGGATGTTTGTGCATCTTCATTTCGGTATAGTAATCACTCCGGGCTATTATTCCAGCCGAAGGATCACGGCCGGTTATGACGACCTCCAACAAGCCGGGCTTGGCCTGCAACAACTCGAGTAAACGTTCTTCCGAGATCATCTCAGTAGAAATCGCGCCCAAAACTTCATCCAGAATGAGCAAATCATAATCCGCCCTGACCTCAGCAAAAACCTCTTCCAGACGATTTTCAAAAAATTCGCGTGACTCCTGTTTTTCCTCAGCATTCATCTGGAACACGAATTTGGTGAAGGGCTGGCCTGAGATTACTGAGATGCCAAGTTTTTCCATCTGCTTCAGTTCAGCGGAAGTCCCTGATTTAAGGAACTGGGCAAAGAGCACTTTGAGTCCGTTCCCGCTGGCCCGTACTGCCAGACCGGCAGCGGCGGTTGTCTTCCCCTTGCCGTCGCCGGCATAGAGATGAATCTTCCCCAAACTTTCACGAATATCGGTCATTTTCTCAAGTCCTCCGTCATTTTTTCAATTATTAGGAACAGCCGGTTGTTTCACCGCAGTCCAGACACACCTTGCAGGTGCCGTTGCGAACCATGCGGGTACCGGAACAGTTGGAGCAGGTAGAGCCGTCATATAGACGTTCGCCGTTTTTGGCCGCATCACCGGCACTCTCGTGGATGTACTCATCCATGCTGATCTGGGTCGGGGTTACGGAAGCATCACCCCTGCGTTCACTGCCGTCAGGCCTGACCTGAACACGGGAGTAATCGCCGGTCTCGATGTCAATTACCTTGCTGATCAGGTCAGACACGGAAGTACAATATTTGATATAAGGGTGCCGCTGAACAAAACCGTAGGGCTCAAATTTTTGTCCACGCAGCATTTTGGAAATTGATTCAGGCTCGATACCGTATTGCAGCATGACAGAAATTGTCTTGGACAGCGAGTTCAGCAAACCGGTGATCAAAGTTCCTTCGCGGTCTGTGGTCATGAAGAGTTCGACAACCTTGCCATTTTCATCGCGGTTAACCGTGATGTAGACTTTTACATCTTCGATCTGAGCAGGATGGGTAACGCCACTGCGAATGCCTTCAGGTTTGATGCGTTCATGCACACTGGGCGAAGCAAGCTCTTCCTCACATTCCGCCAGGGATGTGCGTGCGTTCTCAGCATAATTCAATAGATCATGATAAGACATATCCGACAAGGGTATTTCGCTGCGCTCCTCAGCTCCTAGACGGAGGTTCAGTGGCTGAGTGAACTTCGAACCGTCGCGATAAAGAGTAATGCCCTTGATACCCATTTTCCATGAGGTAAGGACTACATCCGCAAAGTCTTCAACCCTGGCATCATTGGGCAGATTTACCGTTTTTGAAATCGCTCCTGAAATCAGGGGTGATATGGCGGCTACCATCTTGACGTGGCCGAGATAATGAATGTAGCGCTCGCCGGTTCCACACTGGTTTGCTGTATCAAAAACCGGCAGATCGTCTTCTCTGAGATGAGGTGCCCCTTCAATTTTTCCATCCAGGATCATTCCGTTATCGTCTTCTCTCAAGATATAATCTGTTATATCTTTGCGTTCAGCTGCTGAATAGCCCAAGGCTTTAAGGCCGTTTTCCACTACCGGGTTAACCAGCTTCATATAGCCGCCGCCGGATAGCTTTTTATAAGTTACGTGAGAGAAAAACGGTTCAATACTGGTTGATGCGCAATCCATGGCAAAGGAAATCGTACCGGTCGGGGCCATTACAGAAACTTGAGCATTGCGATAGCCGTGCTTTTCGCCCTCTTGCTCAGCTTGCTGCCAGCATGCCCTAACCTGGTCGCTAAGATCTGCTAAACCAAGGTCTTGCAGGGTTTCATGTGAAAGTCGCTGCAAGTCATAACCTAGATCTTCTGCTTCATCATGGCGGACTCCGGCTGCTCGGCTATGATTGCGAATAACACGCTGCATATAAGGCTTGTTCTTTTCATAATGTTCAAAAGGACCGCAGCGTTGGGCCATCTCGGCCGAGACACAATAACTTTGGCCGGTAATCAGACCGGACAGGGCTGCGCCGATCTGGCGTGCTTCATCCGAGTCGTAAGGAAGGCCGAGTGACATCAGCAAAGCGGCCAGATTCGCCATGCCCAGACCTGTAGCACGGAAGCCCCAGGTTTTTCGTGCTATCGCCTCGGTAGGGAACTGCCCCCAATGAATGGAGGCTTCAAGCACAAATTGGCATAAGCTGATCATATGTGTGAGGCCGGCAACATCTAAATGCTTGGTGTCAGTGTCATAAAAATTTAGAACGTTGATTGAGGCAAGATTACAGCTGCTGTCATCAAGGAAGGCATATTCACCGCAGGGGTTGGTAGAATTGATGCGGTTGTGCTTAGCGCCGTAGTCACCGTCCTCACCTGCCGGGCAGGTATGCCAGGCGTTGAAGGTATCATCAAACTGGGGTGCAGGGTCAGCACAGCGCCAGGCTGACTGATTGAACAGTTTCCAGATGGAATTTACAGAAACTTCGCGGTTTACACTCTTATCAACCCGTCCGCGTAATTTAAATTTAGCGTCAGGCTTGCGATCGAGCGTATCAACTGCTTTCATAAATTCGTCGCTGAAGCGAATGGAGTTATTGGAGTTTTGGCCGGAAACGGTTACATAGGCTTCTCCGTCAATATCCGCATCGTAGCCCATCTTGGACAAAGCAATGACTTTATCCTCTTCTTTGGCTTTCCAGGTAATGAAGGTTTCAATTTCAGGATGGTCAACATCCAGGCAGACCATCTTGGCTGCCCGGCGTGTAGTACCCCCGGATTTGATAGCACCTGCATTACGATCCAGTCCTTTTAGAAAGCTCATTAAGCCCGATGAATGACCGCCGCCTGACAGGCTTTCGCCTTCTGCTCTAATATTGGAGAAGTTCGTTCCTGTCCCGGAACCGCCTTTAAACAATTTAGTCTCAGTAACATAGGCCTCAGAGATTGAATGCGGGCCCATTAACTTATCTTCGATAGAAAGGATGAAACAAGCTGAAGCCTGGGACCGGGTATAGGTGTCCTCAGACTCTGCAACTTCACCTTTTTCTTCATCATAGTAGTAGAGGGAATTATTACCGCCGCTGATATTATATTTTTGTTTTAACCCGGTATTGAACCATTGCGGCGAGTTGGGCGCAAACATTTGTGCCAGCAGGGCATAGACAATTTCATCATAAAGGATCAGATATTCTTCCTGACTGATCATGTCTTCATCAAGCAGGGCGGAAAGCCAGAAGGAGACCATGCGGTCCGTTACCTGCCGCATAGAGTGCTCATGACCTCTTTCAGTCGGGACTCCTGCCTTGCGAAAATACTTGCTCGCGATAATATCGCAGGCCTGCTGAGAGTAGTGCTCAGGGAATTCAAGATCCTTCATATCACAAATGACACGGCCCGTTTTATGATCCTGCAAGAGTACATCAACCTTTTTCCAATCAAAAAGGTCAAATACCGTCTTGTCGCCAGCCTCCAAACCTACAGTAAAATAACGTTTTATGTGCTGATTTCCCGTCTCCATAGCTCTCTCCCCTTTATAAAATAACTACGCTATATAGTGCCTTGTTTTAGATAATACCACCACATATTGTGGTTAGGTTGTAAAAACAAACAGATTAAGAGCAATGTAATCTGATTGTAACAATAGCAATCATCCTCTTTTATCATCGTTATTATTTACTTGTGGAATGCTTTATTTGCAGTGATTCACCGGTCTTGTTCAAAGTGTGTTTTCGTTGTAAAAGTTTTCAAGGTCATTTATAATGTCCTTGTTAATATGTCTAATTTTAATTAACTATTTTGTACATGTATACTATAGATTCATAGGGTAAAGAATATTAAGCGGAGAGAGGTTTAGTGGCTGTGGGCATTGAAGAGCAAAGTACTACTTTTAATGAATTCGAGAATCTGATTACGGTCGTAATACATTCTATACAGGGCCGGGGCATGCGCGACGGCGATCCTCTGACGGAAAAAGACAAAAAGGATATCAAAGTGTTATTAAGTGAGTGTCGAGGTATTGCCAATAAAGTCTCCCGCTGCCTCAATACAAGAATTAACCGCGCTGAATTGTCTTCACTGATGCGGCGCTATGAAGTCGACAAGCCTTTCAAAATCAGCCCCATGTTATATGAGTTTATTGAAGCTAACCTGCACGTATACGAGCTGGCTGAAGGTGATTATGATTTCACTGTCACACCCCTGACCATTGGCTGGCGCGAAATTGATGAAAAAGGCCTGACTGATTATGACGATATGCTGCAGGAAGCCTTGTCACGGGTCGGCGCGGAATACGTTGAGCTTGTCCCTGAAACATCATCAATAATCCTGAAGCTTCCTAACATGAGACTCGATCATGGTGCTTCATACAGAGGATATACCCTCCGCTATATGAAGGAGCATCTGGTTAAGAACGGCGTGACCAGCGGTTATATTAATATGGGCGGAAACCTCCATATGATCGGACGCAAACCGGACGGCAGTTCCTGGCGCACCAGCCTGCTGAACCAGCTCGATCAGGGTAATCCGATCGGTGTAATTGAATTGGAGGACAAGGCCATCGCTTCCGCTACAATTGATGAGCGCGGCTATGTCAAAGGAACCAGGCTCTACCGCCATCTGATCAATCCCTATACCGGCAAAAAGCGTGATACGGGTCTTTTCAGTGTCAGCTGTGTATCCGATTCGCCCTGGGTCGCAGATATCACAACCACCGTTTTTTTCCTGATCGGCCTGGAGCGTGGTGAAAAATTCATGAAACAAATTTCGGAAGAAATGGACGTTTTCACTGCCTATACAGCAGTCAACAGTAACGGAGATGTTTTCGTCAGCCCCACTCTTGAATTTGTTCCCGCCGGAGACCTCTGATGCCGGCCGGGTCTGATGCATTCCGGCCCGAGTCAGTAAAGTCTTATCGGGATGCAGCTTCCTATTGTATTGGAGAACTTGAGGCCAATAATTATGAAGCATATCTCGTAGGTGGTTCTGTCCGCGATATTCTTTCAGGTCGGGAAGTTTCTGACCTCGACATAGCCACTTCCGCACGGCCGGATGAAGTACATAAGGTTTTCTCCGACTTCAGAGTTCTGGATACCGGAATTAAACACGGTACTGTCACCTTGATTTTGCCGACAGAAGATGCAGGTAAACTTCATCTTGAAATCACCACCTATCGCCTAGAATCTTCTTATAGCGATGCACGCCATCCCGATGAGGTCAAATTCACAAGTTCAATTGAAGAGGATCTGGCCCGCCGCGATCTAACTATTAATGCCATGGCCTGGCACCCTCAGCGCGGCATTCTTGATCCTTATGATGGAAAAAAAGACCTGGAAGCCGGGATTCTGAGGGCAGTAGGCCTGCCGGAAGAAAGGTTTCGGGAAGATGCCCTCCGCATACTGCGCACATTGCGTTTAGCTGCAGAGCTGGCTTTTGCCATTGAAGAAGCCACAGAGCAAGCTCTCATAGCAACACGGGAACGGCTGGCGCTTGTTGCTGCTGAAAGGCTTCATGTCGAGTTCGCCCGCCTTATTACTGCGGCTGAGGCGGGTCAGATCATTGACAAATATTGGCAGATCATCGCCGTCTTTATACCGGAATTTATTGTATTCAAAGATAATAAAATCAGAAAAGGATTTCTGCCCCGGCTAAAGCTCTTGCCTGCTCAGTTTGCTGACCGTATGGCCTTTCTGGCCGCACTTGCAGGTGGGGAGAAGGAGGCTGTTTCTATCTGCCGGCGCTTGAAATGTCCCGGGAAGCTGACCCGGGAAATAGTGTGCCTTTGCAATTTGGCCCTCAAAGAGGTCTCTGCGGACAAGCTGTCTGTTGACAGGGTCCGCCGGGAACTGGCTACTATTGGCCGGAGCTTAGATGATCTCCTGCTGCTGAAAAACCTGCATGGCCAGTCTCAGGAGGATTCCGAAAAACTCAGCAAAATTGACCGGGAACTTGACCTGGCCAATTTGCACGGTCTTAAGTCTCTGGATATTGATGGAGAAGATCTGATTAAACTCGGCTTTGAAGGCGAAGCTATCGGTTCTGCCCTGAATAAGCTTTACGATGCAGTACTCTGTGATAGTCTTGCCAATGAGAAGGAAAGTCTCCTGAACAGGGCCGAAACTTTTGCAAAATGATCAGTCAAGTCTTTCCCAAGGATCACTATGTTTTTTTACAATTGCTTTTGATTATTTCTCGAATATTTGTATAATTAGTTATAAATTCTTTCCTGAAAAAGTTGTCTTGATTCTAGAAGGGTTTGGTGGCTCCTATAATTAAAAGTAAACTATATTCAACGTCTCAAATGCTTGTCTCAATCTTTCTGTCATTTGCCCTTGCGCTTTTTATTGGCGGAGTAATTATTGAGCTGACCGGCGAAAGCGCCCTGAACACCTATAAGGTTCTGGTAAATGGAGCTTTTGTCGGTAAAAACAACATTAGCGAGACTCTCATCAAATCCGGAATATTATTGCTGACCGGGCTTAGCTATGCCTTTGTTGCTGAATGCGGTCTTATCAACATCGGAGCTGAAGGTCAACTGTACATCGGAGCTGCCTGCAGTACGGCCGTCGGCATATACTGGACTTTCCTGCCGGGGCCCCTGCATATGATAGTGGCCCTGCTTGCAGGTTTTCTGGGTGGTATGGTCTGGGGTGGCATCGTCGGCTTCTTTAAAGCTAAGTTCGGTGCCAACGAAATCATTATTTCTCTGATGATGAATTATATTGCTGCTCTCCTGGTAAGCTACCTCGTACATGCTCCCATGAAGGATATGACGCAGACTTACCCCTATTCATACCGTATTGCAGATAGTGCAAAGCTGCCCAGACTGTTGGAGGGCACCCGACTTCATGCCGGTGTTATTGTAGCTTTCGTCTGCCTGATAATTTACTGGTTTTATTACAAATATACTTCCAGGGGATACAGGATGCGGGTGATCGGGCAAAACAGGCTGGCTGCTGAGTATGCCGGATACAATGTCCGCAAAAACATTTTCGTGGCCATGATGATCGGCGGAGGCTTTGCCGGCTTAGGCGGAGCACTTGAAATCCTCGGTATTCAATACCGGCTGTTCGATAATTTTTCCTCAGGTTATGGTTTTGACGGAATATCCGCTGCCCTTCTGGCAAATTCAAATCCGGCCGGTATGGCACTAACCTCCATACTTTTTGGCGGCTTACGTAATGGCGGCCTGATGATTCAAATGAGAACGAATGTCTCCAGCACTCTTACCAGCGTAGTACAGTCTCTGGTCATTATCTTAGTGCTGATGAAGGTTTTTAACCGTCTGCCAATCTGGAGAAAGAAGAAGGAGATCGATATTACTGGAAAAAGGAGTTCAAACTGATGAGTTTTATACTTAGCTTCATTATTTCGGTAATACGCCAGACAGTCCCCATCCTATATGTGGCACTCGGCGTCCTGATAATACAGACATCGGGCATTATGAACCTTGCGTCCGAGGGAAAGATGCTCATCGCCTGCTTCGTCACTGCCATTGTCGCCTTTTACACCGGCAGTGCCTGGATCGGAATGCTGGCCGGTATCTTAATCAGCGGCATCATCGGAATATTTTTCATATGGCTCATTCAAGCTTTTCACCTAAACCAAATTATAGTAGGCCTAGTCTTCAATACCCTCGCTGCGGGCATTACTACCTTGCTATATCGACAGACATTCTCCGCCATCATGGAACTGGATCCCATTCTTCCTTCCTTTAAAGCTATGATCGGAGGCTTTTCACTGCCTGCATATTTTGCTTTTCTTATGGTTCCGATAGTAAGTTTTTTCCTTAAGCGCACAAACCCCGGCCTCAAAATCCGCTCAGTGGGAGAAAACCCCCGAGCCGTTGAATCTATGGGGATCAGTGTCCGGGGTACCCGTTATCTGGCAGGTTTTATAGGCAGCCTGCTCATCGGCGCCGGCGGGGCTTTCTTTACTCTCGGCGTCTCCGGTATCTTTGCAGAGAATATGACTAATGGCCGTGGCTACATCGCACTGACCGCTGTCACAGTCGGCCAATATTATCCCGGCGGCACCCTGGCAGTCGTTGCCTTGTTTGGTGTAGGAGATGCTTTGCAGTATCGTCTGCAAGCTGCCGGTACCGCACTCCCGCATCAGTTTGCACAGATGATACCTTATCTTATGACGGTCATAGCACTTGTTCTATTTGCCCGTAGTCCCAAGTCTCCTTCCAGCCTTGGGAAACCATATTTTAAAAATCGTTAGCCTATACAGAGACATATTGTCGATGTATTGCAGATAAAAGGAGGTTGAACTCTCATATGAAAAGGACAATAACAAAGAGAACGATTGCGATCATTCTGGCGCTGATGCTTGTCGTCACTACTCTGGTTGCCTGCAATGATCCATCACCAGGCACCGACACCAGTAAACCTGACACAACAGAATCCAAAACAGAAGCCCCGGTAACTGAACCCGCAGCAACGGAACCCGGACCAACAGAACCCGATCCAACGGAACCTGAAGAACCGGGCCTGATCGGAGAAGGCCTGAAAGCTGCCATGATCCTGCCCGGACCTATCAGCGATATAGGCTTCAGCGGTCCTGCCTATGATGGCCTGGTACGCATAGAGAAAGAATTAGGCTACGAAATCAGCTTTGCAGAGTCAGTTGCTGCCGCTGATTATGAGAATGTTTTCAGAACTTACGCAGCAGACGGCTTTGACATAATCTTTGCCCAGGGTGCACAGTTCCTGGAAACCGCAATGTTGGTGGCCGATGATTACCCTGACACCTGGTTTGCCATCAGCAGCGCTTTTGCCACCAACGAGAAGAACATCTCGGGTTGGAACCTGAGCAGCTACGATGTCGGCTTCCTGGTTGGTATTCTGGCAGCTCAATTAACTGAAACAAACAAGATCGGTAACGTTTCAGGTGCCGAACTGCCCCCTCTGGTGATGATAAATGACGGCATCCGTGCAGGTGCCGCCTATATCAATCCGGACGTAGAAGTCATAAACATCTGGACCAGTGCAACCGCTGACAATGCGCAGACTAAAGAGGCAGGTGTTGCCTTGCTTGATAGTGGCTGTGACATACTTCATTCTTCAGCCGGAGTCGGAACCCCCGGTGTTGTCTCAGCAGCAGCTGAAGCCGGCAAGTACTTAATCGCCAACTCTGCTGACTGGACTTCAGTTGATCCTGATACCGTACTTACAAGTGCTATGGCAGGCTGGAGCACAGCAGTATATAACACAGCCGTGGCGTTTGCAAAAGGTGAACTGCAGCCGCGTCCATACATGAATGGTATCGCTGAAGGCGCTGTCTATATGGCTGACTACACTGAAAAAGCCCGCGAAGTGATTCCGGAAGAAGTCTTTGCACGGATGGATGAAATAATTGATGGAATTTTGGCAGGTGATATAGTTGTTGCTGACGAAGTAGCAAAACTGCCGCAAGACTAAGATCAAAGCTGACATTGACGTACAGGCACAGCAAGTGCCTGTACGTCTTATCTTGGATAACAATACTTCAGGGGTAGTAAATGGAGAAACAAGATCGGGCCAAATTAGAGCTAAAGGGCATTACCAAAACATTTGGTGACCTGGTAGCTGTCGATAATTTGTCTCTAATGGTAAATGCTGGTGAGGTTCATGGCCTTCTCGGTGAAAACGGGGCAGGAAAGAGCACTTTAATGAATGTGCTGTATGGGCTCCTCGAGGCGGATTCCGGCGAAATTCTGATCGATGGCCGGGAGATAAAGATTAACTCGCCGAGTGATGCGATTTCTCATGGGATCGGCATGGTACACCAGCATTTTATGCTGGTGCCGACAATCAGCGTCTTGGAAAACGTCCTTTTAATGTTGAGTAATGCAGACAAAGGTCTCCTGCCGAAAGCCAAGCAGGTCAGAAAGCGTATTCTGGAGCTTTCCGAAAAATTTGCCCTGGATGTCGACCCCAACGCCCTTGTCCGCAACCTAACTGTTGGTCAGCAACAACGTGTCGAAATCATTAAAGCTGTCTATAACGATTCAGACATACTGATACTGGATGAACCTACCGCTGTTCTCACACCCAATGAAACAGTCGAGCTCTTCAGCATTATTGAACGCTTGAGGGACAGTGGCAAGTCTATCATCTTCATTTCCCACAAGCTTCAGGAGTTAATGGACATCAGCAGCCGTATTACTGTGTTGCGAAACGGCAAAATCATCGACACCGTAATGACAAATGAAACTTCAGCCCAGGAACTTTCCTATCTGATGATCGGAAAATGGTTAGACATGCAGCTGCACAGGAGCATTGATGCTACCGGTGAAGTTGTCCTGAAAGTGGAGGATCTACTTGTAAAGTCGATGGGCGGCTCCATAGCCGTCGACCATCTTAACCTGGAAGTACGTGCGGGAGAAATTTATGGGATCGCCGGTGTTGACGGCAATGGGCAGTCCGAACTCATTAAGGGAATATGCTCATTGACTGACTGTGAGAGTGGCAAGATCAATATCGGCTGCAATGAAATGAAACTGATGTGTTCGCCCAAGGATGTCCTGGAATGCAACGTAGCACATATCCCTGAAGACAGGCAGCGTATCGGTACTATCATGAGTATGAAAGTCAGTGAGAATCTGGTTCTTCATAACATAGATGACCCCCGCTTCCGCAGTCACAAGCTACTGGACTGGAACAAGATTAACAAATACTCTGAAGAAATTGTCGAAAAATACGATATAAGAACTTCCGGCGTTGAGGCGCCAATATCTTCACTTTCAGGTGGTAACCAGCAGAAGCTCGTTGTCGCCCGGGAGCTGGTAAAAAAACCTAAGCTCCTTTTGGCCATGCATCCTACCCGCGGGGTTGATATCGGTGCAATCGACTTTATTCATAAGCAGATAGTTGCCGCAAGGAATGAAGGCTGTGCTGTGCTGCTGATATCCACGGAACTTGAAGAGATCCTCAGCCTGAGCGACCGCATAGGTGTTATCTATAAGGGAAAGATTAAGGGCGAGGTCAGCCGTGATAAGGTCAAGATGAAAGATATAGCCATGTGGATGGTCGGCAAAGACGCCGAAGCAGACCTTTAATCATTCTCCCCGCTGCTTTCCGCATCGGCAGTGGGCCTGCTTTTTTCTTTATTTTCCAAATACTGGACATAAAAAGTGGAAGCGAACATTAGGATGCTGCCCTGCAATTCTCTCGCGCTGAGCATCTGTCCTAAGATCAGCGCTCCGCCAATGGCAGCAAAAACTGCCTCCAGGCTCATAATCATCGAGGCCACCGTAGGCTTGCTGTCTCTTTGCGCCACGATCTGCAAGGTGTATGCTACCCCACAAGAAAAAACTCCGGCATAAAGTATGGGTGTCAGAGCCGGTCTGACCACTGCAGGACTCAGGCTTTCGAAGATCAGCGACGGTATAAAGGACAGGACCGCAGCAATCAAAAACTGCGAGGCACTGAGGGCAATGGGGTCAAACTCTCCCGCATATTTTGATATCGTCAGGATATGAAAGCTATAGCCGATAGCACCGACCAGCAGGAGTATGTCCGCCGTGGAAACACCGCCACTGTCACCAACCGTCATCAAAAACAGGCCTGCTACTGCAATAGCAACAGCCAGCCAGTAGCGGAGTCCAACTCTCTTCCCGAAAATCTGACTGATGATCGGGACAAAGACAATATACAGGCTGGTTATGAAACCGGCCTTGCCGGCGCTTGCTGTTTGCAGGGCGACCTGCTGGAGGGAGCTGGAGGCAAAGAGAATGAGGCCGATGATCAGAGCTGCTTTGAAAAATTTTCGGTCAAAGGTGACTTTGCGGTAAATAATCAAAGGAATTAAAACAAGGACACCTATGCTGTAGCGCAAGGCATTGAAAGTGAAAGGGCCGACATGGTCCATACCGGCAGACTGCGCAACAAAAGACATGCCCCATAAAAGGGCTGTCAGAACCAGCATCAGATGTGCTCTTTTGCTTTTTTCCACTGGTCTTCCTCTCCGGCAAGTTGATACCGCTATATCTTACCCCATAGAAGCAAAAAGCGCGCTATAGCCTGCGCGCTGATACATATTCCTTGTAGCCGGAGTTGATTTAGCGACGGTTGAGCAATAAAGTGCCGGATTTTTCGCCATTAATGGTCAGTTTATTTCCGTTAAGTGAAAAGCTCGCCTCTTCTCTTATAGTTTCACCTAACTGAGTAGTTGAGAGGCTGAGTTTGTTGTCGCTGTATATTTCATACTTGATCTTAATGGTGTGATAGCGGATGATTTCATACCCGCTGGCTGTTTCATCCTCAGGATCCGGCGGTAATTCGGCAGAAATCTCAATTTCTCCGTTGGACTTAAACTCCAGAAGCGTCCTACCTTCGCCGTAAGTAACATCCATACTACCGCTCTCCAGCTCCCAGAGGCCCTCAAGAGGATTGTCCTTTCGGGAACAGGCAGAAGAAAGCAGCAAAGCGCACACCAACACAAGAGCCATTAGCAGGCTGATCAGTTTTTTTGTCCGCATTCTCAACGTTTACCCGGCCTCCTTTAGATTAGGTCTTGCAATCATATAATGATAACAAAAAAACTACACGGCAAAAAGGCGGCGAATAAGCGCCGCCCCTTCCGCCGGTCTTTAGTGTCTTACACCTTTATCTGATTGTTGTCGCTGTAAAGCATGGACCTGTTTGTCAAGTCAAAGTAGGGCTGGAAGAGTGCCAGTAATTCATCCCAGTAAACAGGATGCTCCTGAGTACCGCTGTACTCTCGCTTTTCCTCATCCTCGATAAAAATAATTAATTTCCAATAAGTTCCGTTTGGACTCTCTTCAGCGTCATAAGTCCTCTGCCAGTCATCCAGAAAGAGATCATAATAGAGGCTGTCGATTAATCTGGACAAGTCGCCACATGCTCTTCTTCCCAGGACTTCTTCGTGGTTGTCATCCCGGCACATAGTTATTTTGTAAGTGCAACAGTTAGGATAGTGGCGGCGAAAACCTATTTGGGCAAAACCTTTGTAATAATCGCCCGTGTAAAAACACAAGCCTGTGATATAAGGGATTACTTGCCTGCCATCCTCGGTGTAGGCTGTCGCACCAAAGTATTTATCGCAGCTGCCACAGTAATACCTGTGCTTCAAATCATCCTCACTCAAGGTTTCCCAGAGGAGGTCTGTTGACAGAGGAAGAAGATCGATAATATCTATCATGCCGCAGTGAGGGCATTTGAGCTTAGTCATTTTTGCCTCCCTTCAGTTAGCTTCCAGTCTCATTCTTATGTTTAACTGTGGATTTTCCCGGCGCGTAAAATTTACGTGCATCGAAAGCAGAACTTGCTGCTGATTTAGAAATGCAAAAGCCCTCGGATTGTTTGTAGCTTCATAATAACAGATACTCTCTTATTGCGCTACTTTTTATGCATAATAATGAATTAATATCAGCCGGTCGTCAGGCTCCCAGATAAGCTTCCGAAACGCGCTCATCTTGCAGCATCTCGCTGGCGATGCCCTCATGCACTATCTTGCCGGTCTCCAGCACATAAGCACGGTCTGCTATGCTCAAAGCCATTCTCGCATTCTGTTCCACCAGCAAAATGGTAGTTCCTTCACTGCGCATTTCCTGAATCAGGTCAAAAACCTCTTTAACCAGCAGAGGTGCCAGACCCATAGACGGCTCATCCATCAGAAGCAGCTTCGGCCTGGACATCATCGCTCTGGCTATTGCCAACATTTGCTGCTCTCCACCTGAGAGAGTGCCGGCAGCCTGGTGACGTCTTTCGGCAAGACGGGGGAAGCGTTCGAAAATTTTCTTAATATCCTTCTTAACCTCTGATCTTTTTGTCCTGATATAGGCACCCATTTGCAGGTTATCTTCAACATTAAGGCGTGTGAAAATTCTTCTTCCTTCCGGTACCTGGACCAGGCCGGTAGTGATAATGTTCTCTGTTCTAAGCTTGAGTAAATCCATGCCGTTGTAAATGATCTGCCCCTGACGGGCTTTCAACAAACCGGATATGCAATGCATGATCGTGGTTTTCCCGGCTCCGTTGGCTCCGATCAGAGAAACCAGTTCACCTTCTTCTTTAATGACCAGGCTGACGCCTTTTATAACGTGGATCGGACCATAATAAACATGCAGGTCTTCTATGGAAAATATATTTTTCATGCTAGGCCTCCGATCCTAAATACGCATTAATGACATCTTCATTGCATCTGATATCATTCGGACATCCCTCTGCAATCACGCAACCGTAGTTTAAGACGATAATCTTGTCGCATATGCCCATGACCAGCTTCATGTCATGTTCTATCAGCAGTACTGCGATTGAAAACTGCTCGCGCAGGGTATTAATCCTGTCCATCAGGCCCTCGGTTTCCGAAGGGTTCATACCTGCCGCGGGTTCATCCAGCAGGAGGACGCGGGGACTGGTTGCCAGAGCCCGGCAGATCTCCAGCTGGCGCTGCTGACCATAGGGCAAGTTGCCGGCATAATAATCGGCATATGACTCCATGTCAAAGACTCGAAGTAAGTCTCTGGCCTTTTCATCTATTGCTTTTTCTTCACGCCAATAGGAAGGAAAGCGCAGAATTCCTTCCATGACAGAATAATTTCCCTGTTGCAGATAACCCACTTTGATATTATCCAGAACAGACATATTGCGGAAAAGGCGGATGTTTTGGAATGTGCGCGCCAAACCCTGAGCAACTGCCTTGTGGGGCCGGTTGCCCTTCAGTTCCTTGCCGTCCAGAATAACCGAGCCACTGTTTGGCCGGTAGACATGTGTAAGCAAATTGAAGATGGTGGTTTTTCCTGCACCATTTTGTCCGATCAAACCGGTAATGCTATTTTCTTCTACTGTAAAACTCACATCTTTAACAGCCATTAAGCCGCCAAAGCTGAGTGTAAGATTTTTAAGTTCAAGCAAGGCCATGCTATCTCCTGCCTTTCATCCTGCGTTCGAGCGGTTCTTCCGGAGTACCTGAAGAGGTTCCCGTCCGATCGCGCAGGGCACTGTCAGCTTTTCGTTCCGCACTTCCACTGGCCGGGACATTCTCCCGTTCTATGGCTCTGCCGCCACCGACACCGGAAATGGGCTGAGCATCCATACGTTCGCGACGGAAGATCCTGGCGATCCCCCGCTGTGACAGTTCCCTTTGACCCAGGAGTCCCGACGGACGATAGTGCATCAGTAAGACCAGTATTACTGAATATATCAGAGTACGGTAAGCATCTATGCCGCGGAGGAATTCCGGTAAAAGTGTCAGGAAGAAAGCAGACAGAACTGATCCTGTCAGGGAACCGATACCGCCGAATACGACCATCACCATGAAGTTGACCGATTGGTTGTAGTCAAAGAAGCTGGCTTCCAGTACGCCCGCATAATGGGCATAAAGTCCGCCTGCAACACCGGCGAAGAAAGCTGAGAAGCAGAAGGCGAAAAGCTTGTATCGAGTTACTGATACACCACAGGCTTCTGCCGCTATATCATCCTCACGGATAGATATAATAGCCCTGCCGTGCCTGGAACGAATTAATGTATAGATAACAATAAGTGTAATAATGAGTGCCCAGTAGCCGATTGTATAGGTTGTATCCAGAGCAATTCCTGTTAAGGGTTGTCCGCCGCCGGTAATTTTCATTGAACGCATCAGCACTTTTACGATTTCACCGAAAGCCAGAGTGGTTATGGCCAGATAATCCCCGCGCAAACGCAGGACCGGAATTCCTATGACCAGGGCCGAGAAGGTAGCAGTCAGGCCACCTGCAACGAGAGCCAGGAGAAGTATTCCGATATTCCCGGGTTTACCTGAAGAAATTGTGATTAATGCTGCTGTATAGGCTCCGACCGACATGAAACCTGCGTGGCCTAAATTCAGTTCTCCTAAAAGACCGGTTGAAAGGTTGAGAGAAACTGCTGCCGTAGCAAAAATACAGCAAAGGGTAAAGAGGTCTATTAATGTACGGCTGACAATCCCGCTTGAAAACAGGATATGGAAGAGCACAAAGACAACAAGAGCTACTGCCAGATTGATTGAATATGAAATAACTTTAGACTTTGGCATAAGCGGCACCTAAACCTTTTCTCTTTCGCTTTTGCCCAACATACCTGCCGGCTTCAGCAAGAGTACAAGAATCAGGACAATGAAAACCACGCCCTCAGAAAGCTGAGAGAAGGATGACGGTATATATGCCCTTGTCATAGTCTCGATCAAACCAAGTAAAAATCCGCCTAACATGGCACCGGGGATCAGGCCGATACCGCCCAGCACTGCAGCAATAAAAGCTTTGATTCCGGGCATAGCTCCCATATACGGGGTTATCTGCGGATAAGAAACAATAAAGAGTGCAGCGGCAATCGCTGCCAAAGCGGAACCGATGGCGAAAGTCATTGAAACAATACTATTTACTTTAATGCCCATCAGATATGCGCCCTTGACATCCTCTGATACCACCAGCATTGCTTTTCCGGCTTTATGCCGGGTCACGAACAGCTGGAGAAGAATCATCACAGTTAAGGCCACAGCTATAGTGATCAGAGTCCAGGAACTAAGAGAAATTTCCCCTATGTGAAAAACCGGGAAACTGGAAGCGGTAACGGGGAAAGCTCTGGGATCAGGCGAAAAGAGAAGTGAATAACCGGTTTGCAAAAACAGACTAACCGCAATAGCAGTAATCAAAGCCGATAACCTGGAGGCCGATCTCAAACGTCGATAGGCCAGTCTCTCTATAAACATGCCTAAGGCCATGGACAAAAGCATAGCCAAAAGGGTTGCCGGAATAAAGGGTATATTAAGCAGGGTAATGAAAAAATAAATTGAGTAGGCAGCAGTCATCATGATCTCGCCGTGGGCGAAGTTAATCAGCTTGATAATTCCATATACCATGGTATAGCCGAGGGCTATTAAAGCATAGATGGATCCGATTTGTAATCCATTCAGAAGCTGCATAGTGAAATATGTCATAACTTATCTCTTTCAACGGAGTCTCCTCCAAAGACAAAGCCATGTACTAGAAGGAGGGTGCCAGTACATGACTTTGACAAATACATTTACAATTTTGCTTCGAAACTGAAGTAACTAATCGTCACCCTGCATTTTAGCAAATAAAGTATACTCACCGTCTACTATTGAGATTATTGATACAGTCTTGATTGGATTGTTATTTTCATCAAAAGTTATGTCGCCGGTTATACCTTTAAACTTAATATTCTTCATGGCATCAATTATGGCCTGAGAATCAGTGCTACCGGCTTCTTCAATGGCCTGTAACATCATACGTGCTGCGTCATAGCCAAGAGCGGCGAATGAAACTGCCTCCATCTTGTACTCTTCGCGGTATGAGACCAGGAATGACTGCAAGTCTTCGTTAGGATCATCTTGTGCATAGTGGTTGGTGAAATATGAACCGTCGGCATCATTCTTTTCTGTGCCGATGACGTTTTCACTCAGGACTCCGTCCCAACCGTCGCCGCCCATGAAGGCTACATCCAAACCGACTTGTTTTGCCTGGCGGACGATCATTATATTGTCATTATAGTAGTTTGGAACATAGAGGACTTCCGGATTTGCGGCAGCGATTCTGGTCAGCTGAGTTTTGAAATCCTTGTCGCCATCACTGTAGTTTTCTTCAGCAACGACTTCAATGCCTTCAGCTTTACATCTGGCCACAAAAGCATCGGTCAGTCCCTGTGAATAGTTGTCAGAAACATTATAAAGAATTGCTGCTTTGCCCAGCTTGAGGTTTTTGGCCATAAAGGCGGCCATCAGGTCACCCTGGGTTTCATCAATAAAGCAGGCACGGAAAACGTTGTCGCCTTGCTTGGTAATATCAGCTGCTGTACCGCTGGCAGTTATCATCGGCATGTTGTCGCGGGCCGCACGCTGTGCAACAGCGATGGTAGGTCCTGAAGTAACATCACCGATCAGGGCAACAATCTTGTCATCATTAACGAGACGATTGTAGGCATTAGTAGCTTCGACTGAATCGCCTTTTTCATCGTAGACGATATAGTCAATTTTTTTGCCGAGTAAACCGCCGGCCGCATTGGCCTCTGCAATCGCCAGCTTAACGCCGTTATTGACAGCTATTCCATATACGGATACGTTGCCGGTTAATGGTGCAAGACCACCGATCTTGATAGTCTCTTCGCCGGCATCAGGTTTGTCCTTGCCACCGTCAGCTTTACCGCAGGCTGTCACAAGCATAATAATTGACAACATCACCAGTAAAACTGAAGCAAGCTTTCTTTTAGATTTGATCTTTCTCATACAATTGACCTCCCTTGGTAAATGATTCGTTTCGATTTGGATTTTTCTGCATGAATATACTCATCCATGTATGAACAATCGAATTTCATCAATCTTATTATCAAATTTTGCAAAGGTCAATCAGATTAATTATTTTTAACAATATTACCAAGTCTGCCTTGGCAAACAGCGTATTTAGTATGCTTTATCCCCGTTAAAAGGCTTGCAAGCAGCTGTATCTCCTACATCACTACTGTTTTGACGAAGCGATTAAAAGGGAAATAAGATGGTGGACAGCCAGATAACCAGGATCAGGGTCAGAGCGCAGAGCACGGTGGTAAGAAGAACAACCTGGGAGGCAAAATCCGGCTCATTGTCATTTTCGACAGCAATCAGGGCTGAATTCACTGCGGTCGGGACAGCCGATGAAATGAAAAGGACTCGTGCCATTATACCGCTGACACCCATCAGCTCGATTAAAAGCAATGCTATCAGCGGACCTCCTATTAGCCGGAGTAAAGCCGCAACCCAAACGTCCCACCTGCCCAGAGAGAATTTCGTGTAGGCCAGCTGGACCCCAAGAGCGATTATGGACATCATAATAAGTGCATTGCTGCTGATCTCCAGTGCTGACCAAAAGAAAGCCTGAGTCAGATCGTAGGGTATTTGTTTCAATAGAATCACCAGGGGAACGACATAAGCCATGGGCATACGAAAAACTATGCCGATTGCATCCCGGGCCGACATCTTTGCACGTGCAGCATTGTAGTAGCTGACTGTATGAGTCAAAACATTTTGCACCACAAAGACTACCACCTGAATTGATATCGCCATTTTCAGCCAGGGTGTTTCCCCGTCGATGAGATAGCCGCCGGTAGAAAAAACCAAAGTTATCAAAGGAACGCCGATATTGCCTGCATTGAAGTAAGATACCGAGTTTTGAAAGGCCATGCGCAGTGGACTTTTATGGCCGAGAAGGCGGGATGTCCCATTTGCCATTAGGACCGACAGCAGCAACAAAAGGACACTGAAAAATATAACTGTCAGCTGGTCTTGGCCAAACTCAGTATTGTACAGCTGGACGATAACAAAGGACGGCATCGTGACATAGAAAATGATCTTGCTTAAAGTCCCCACGTCCATCTTGAATTTCCGGCCGAGCATTACTCCGGAAAGGATCAGGAGAAAAAGGGGAACTATATTGTAGAGAAAAATATGTAATGCAGGCTGCACCTTAGTCTCCTCTTAAAGTAATCATCAGTCAGTATAGCTTAATAGAACAGGATGGGGACTAGACTTTCCTGTCAAAGGCTCGCTTGTACATTTCTACGTATTCATAAGGCTGATCCAGGGCACTGGCAGTCATTGCCACCCAGTATGGCTGGCGAAGCAACTCTCTACCCAAAGCCACCAGGTCAGCACGTCCGTTGGCCAGAATCTCTTCTACCATATCCGGATTATTAATAAGACCCACAGCTATAACGGGTACATGACACTCTTTCCTGATGGTTTCAGCAAAGGGGATCTGATAGCCGGGGTAAACATCAAATTCCGCCTCAGCTATACCGCCCGAACTGATATGGAAAAGGTCGACATACTTCTTGGCCATTTTGACAACTTCCACTGTTTCAGCAAGATTTGTTCCGCCCGGAAGGTAATCGCTTGCAGACAGACGCAGGAGCAGGGCCTTATCCTGTGGCCAGACATCACGGACCGCTTCCAGCAGCTCGAGCAGGAAACGGGCACGGTTTGCCAGGCTGCCGCCATACTCATCCGTCCGCTTGTTTGAGATCGGTGACAGGAAGCTGCTGATCAAATAACCGTGTGCGCCATGAATTTCGATCGCATCAAAACCTGCCGCATCCGCTCTTTGAGCTGCATGACAGAAGGCCTGCTTTACTTCAGACATATCTTCATATGTCATCTCACGCGATGTACGATAACTCTCATCTGATGCGATAGGGCTGGGTGAAATTGTGTAGTTTAGCTTCTCACCCTCTGCTTCACATTTGCGTCCGGCGTGATTCAGCTGGATGGCCATCAACGCACCTTCTGCGTGGCAGGAGTCGACTATGCGCTGCAAGCCTTCGATCTGGCTGTCATCCCAGATGCCGAGGCAGTTATCAGTGATGCGGCCATTTGGCATAACACCGCTGGCCTCCATGATGATCAGGGCAGTCCCGCCGACTGCGCGGCTGCTGTAGTGAACAAGGTGCCTGTCGGAGGCTAAAGCGTCAGACGCGATGAACAAGCACATGGGCGGCATAACTATTCTGTTTTTCAGCCTGAGATTCTTTACTGTATAAGGTTCAAAAATATGCATAGCTTCTCCTTTTGTCTGTTTTTCAAAACCAGCGCATTTGTATTCTCTATACTTTAACCTTTCTCATGAATTTCTGTTGAGCAAATTTCTTAGATTCGAGAATCCGGTAGACAGGCGGGCGGTTGAAGCCTAAACTCATTATTATGTAATCAGTTCGACAAGAACCCTGTCCTGCAGGCTTTGGACAATATTTTCAGAAAAAGGAAAAGCAATGAACGAACGTGGATTTATAGATTTTAGAAGCGATACGGTCAGCCAACCGACTGCTGAGATGCGCCGGGCTATGTTTGAAGCGGAAGTCGGTGATGATGTCTATGGCGATGATCCGCTGACCAATGAGCTGGAAAGAGTTGCGGCAGAAATATTGGGTAAGGAAGCAGCCCTCTTCGTGCCGAGCGGGACAATGGCAAATCAGTTAGGCGTATTGGTACACACCCAACGCGGACAGGAGATAATTCTCGGATCCAACGCCCACATTTTCGTACATGAAGTCGGAGGGGCAGCTGTTCTTTCAGGTGTCAGCATGAAAACCCTGGACTTTGCGGGCGACTTGCCGGAGCTTTCAAAGATTGAAGCAGCTATCCGCGCTGATGATATTCATGAACCGGAGACCAGTCTGATCTGCCTGGAAAACGCCTTGTCTAATGGTCGTGTTGTTCCCCTGTCGATAATGCAGGAAGTATACGAGTTGGCAAAAAGCCGGCATCTTTCGGTCCATCTGGATGGCGCGAGGCTTTTCAATGCGGCAAGTTTCCTTGACCTTGATGTTAAGGAGATTACACAATACGCGGATACAGTTAATGTCTGTCTCTCCAAGGGACTCTGCGCTCCTGTAGGCAGTATCTTTGCCGGGCCGGCTGCTTTGGTGAAAAGGGCACGCAAATGGCGGAAACTTCTGGGTGGCGGCATGCGGCAGACGGGTATTCTAGCCGCCCCTGCCTTACTGGCGCTGCTGGAAATGCCGGGACGGTTGCCGGAAGACCATGCAAATGCAGCCTATCTGGCTGATAAGCTGGACGGTATCGATGCTGTGTCTGTACTGACGGAACGCAGAGATATCAACATGGTTTTCTTCAGAATTGACGGGGAAGCCGAACTCTTGAAGCGGCTGCCGGAGCTTCTGGCAGCAGATAAGATTCTGATTAATGGGCAGGAAAGCAACGGAGAATGGCGATGGGTCACACACAGGGACATTGACCGCAGTGATATTGACCTAGCAGTGATGAAGTTAAGTGAGCTGGTTTAAGCTGGAGCTTTGGATTAGACCTATAGTAAGACTAGACCCTCTGAATTTACATACTTGAAGATAAACTGAAATGTCTGCTATTATGTGCACTTACTCCATTTTCTCGCGGGGCTAATATTTTTTCTCTTTAGAATCAGCTTTTGGAGGTAAGTAAAAATGAAAATAGAACATTTAATGTACCTTTTGGAAGCTAATAAGCAAAAATCATTCAGTAAAGCTGCAAAAAGCCTGTTTGTATCGCAATCGACTATAAGTAAAGCTATAAGTACCCTTGAAGAAGAATATAATATTACAATTTTTATTCGTGGTCATGGAAATCTGAAGCTCACTTATGACGGAGCAACCTTTATAGAAATGGCTTCCGGTCTGTTAGAGCATTTTGAGGGAATAAAAGAATATTTCACTGAGCCTAAAGACAAAAGAAGTTTAATAATCACCTCTATACCAAGTACATTTGTCTCGATGAGCTTTTATCACCTGATAAGCAAATATAATGAAGAAGACAATTTCTATTTTGAAATGAATACATCTGCTGAAGACAATATTCTAAAAGAGGTAGCAACCGGCAACAGCGATTTGGGAGTTATATTATTGAGCGAACCCCACACTGAACGAGCTATGGACACTATTGCTGATATGGATCTGTTTTACCAAAAAATCGCTTCTTCAACAATATCCGTTATTTTAAGTCAGGATAATGCATCTAGCACAGGCAATAACGTAAAGCTCAATGACCTCTCCGGGTATACTTATGTCACTCTTTCACCAACAAGAAAAGACTTAGCCGGTGAAGATTACCTTGACGATTATCATCTATTGGATCGTCTGAATTTTGCTAGAAAGATAGTAGTTTCAGACCGGCAGCTAGCCTATAGAATTATTAATTCCTCTAAAGCCTTTACCTTTGCCTTTAATGGGCATCGCGATTATTTCCAGGGATTGGACCTTTGTTGCAAGAAGCTTAGTTCTCCTTTGATAAAACAAGAAATAGGAATTGTTTATCTGGAAAAGCATAACTTATCAGAAACTGCCATGGAATTCATAAAATTAGTAGAGTATGAATTTAGTAACAGGGGTTGGCTATCAGACTGCCTCTGATGTCCATTGTTCTATCCATTTAACTATCTCTTCTAATCTTCTTATTCGTCTTTTTGGCTGACCTGTTCTGCAAAGATCGTGGTTTTCATGCTTAAAGCCGATCAATTTTGCCGGAATATTATTCATTTTTAGAGCAGTGAACATCATATATGCTTGCGAGATATGGCATCTATAGTCTTCAATCCCGTGAATAAACAATGTAGGCGTTCTAGCTGAAGACGCATATTTTAGAGGTGACTTTTCCCACATCAATCCAGGGTCATCATAAACATTTGAGTGTAAATGCATTGGCCCATACTGACCACCATTGTCACCGGTAACATCTTTTGAAGGAGAATTTGAAATTGATCTATCCGAAATTGCGGCACAAAATCTATTTGTATGGCCAATAATCCAATTCGTCATGAACCCGCCATAAGAGCCACCGAAAACTATAAGGCGAGATTGATCTATCTCAGGATATTGAAGGAGAACTGCATCCATAAATAGCATGATGTCATCATAGTCGATAGTCCCCCAGCGTCCGCTTACATCACCAAAGCCATTTTTCTTGCCATCGCTTCCGGTAGGGTTGCAACAGAATACATAATTACCGCGATCTGCAAGCATCTGCATTTCATGATGGAAGACTGAAGAGTACGTTCCGTTAGGTCCTCCATGAATGCATAGAATCCCCGGATATTTACTTTGTTTATTATTCCCACGGGGTTGGCGTACCATGCCGCATACGTCATCGCCATTAGTATTTTTTATGCAAAGATACTTTGGCTCAGGGAATTTCCCGCCTTTATTCACATTGCTTATCCGAATTTCCTTACGGTTTTCCAAGTAATACACTTCCTGCAGCTGCATATCTCGCATGCCTGCTACAAGAATATGTTCAGCGCTGATAGTAAAAGTGTCAATTGAGCCTAACCCGGAACTCAAACAGCGAATAATTCCATCAAAGGTACAGTGAAACAATTGTGAGCCATAATCTACAGTGGCAATAAAATATACTCCACTGCTATCGGCATCAAACATTTTGCTTCTCCCATGTCGAACATCTGTAATTGTTGAGTTTCCTATGCTGAGGCCAGGATCAGCAATGATTTTCTTCTCGTTCGACGTCAGCTCGAACAATGTAAATTTCGGAGAAGCATAATAACTTTCTTTTACGTCCGTAGCACAAACAACTGCAAATTCTTTATATATCGCAAGTTGTGACACGCGATACTCATCTGACTTAGATAAGTAATGACCTTCGTTTCTCGAACAGTCATAATAATAGATACTGTCGGTATTGGAAATGCATTCACTATACTCGGGTCCTGCAGCAATAACCTTACCTTCATTATTCGTATCAAATTGGTGTACATCCAGTTTTTCAGGTGTTATTAATACAGGTTCCCCACCAACTATCCAAGCAAATAACTGTTTACGTATTCCTGAAATATAGCCACGCCCATCGTACCAAAAAGGGTATTCATCAACTACAGTATAATTATTGGAAGGAGATGGCTTGGTTATTCTGCGGTTCATGCTAAGTAGAACCAGTTCCTGAGTTAATTTGTCCTCCAATACAACCCGCTGGGGAAATTTTTGAACTATTTGGACAGTTCCATCTTCTCCAAGTTTCTTAACAACAGTCATATCCCCTTCAATTACAGCAACTAGAATTTCTTCGTCATTCAACCATATATACGAACCGACATTATCAATACTGGCAAAATCCTTGTTCTCGCTGACCGTACTCTGCACATGAAGATAAGTTTCATAAGCAAGTAAATCCGGAGAGACCCTATGCGATAGAAAGGCATATTTAGTGCCATTAGGGGATAATCTTAAATCAGACACACTCTTATACCTACGTATATTTTCAATATCTACTAACATTCAGTATCTCCTAAATAGTCAGAGACCCAATTCCTCAGCTCTGTTAATCGGGCTTTCTGATGGTCCAGACTCCAGTCTTTCAAGCAGCCGTACTCATCATGCATTATGCACATCCGGACTTTGCTCCCGGATCTAATTGTAGCTGCGTATGTTGCCATTACGTCCTCAAGTGGAACTGAACGAGACAATTCACCCTGGACAATCAACAAGGGGCATTTAGTCTCAACAGCCAGACGAGCAGGAGAATAGGACCATGCCTTATCAGCAGATACAATAGCATCCGGTGAGAACATGTCCTGAGTGACCATGTAACCTAAGTCGCTAGAATAGCCATTTACAATCCAATCACCCACGCTTGATTCGACTGCAGCACAAGCGAATAACCGTGATTTGGCAATTAGCTCCTGCGCGATAATACCACCATATTCACGGCCTAAAACAGCTCGTTTATTTTCGTTTATACTAGGATAAAGCTTTTGTATCTCATCAAGTAGATTCTTAATATCTTCTGCTACAAGATCCCCGAATATCCTATTCCTCGGAGAAAACTGAACTCGTTTGTAATCCTCCAGGTACAAATCAGGAACGATAACATAAAAACCTTGCTCAGACCACATCGTTAATTCAGCTAAGAATTCTGTACTGTAAAAATCCGTAAACCCATTATGAAGTACGACAATAGCCGCTGCAGATTTACTATAATCTCCGACTTGTTCAGGTTCAATGATTGACGTACTAATAGTCTTACCAAATGAATTAATTGCAATTTTCTTAAATTTTAGCGACTTATATGAGGCATTCCGAGAACCAGCTAACTGTGTCAGCTTACTTATCTTAGCTTCTGTCAAATCTAAGGAGTATATTTCAGGAGCTTCAAATTCTTGACTTCCAATGAAGTATACCAGCGAATCACATTCTGATGCTTTCGAGATTTCCCAGATATGCCCCGGAAATTCATATCTGCCTAGGTGTTTCAAGGCTTCTGAATACTGGATCAAACTTCCGGAACCAATAGAATTATTCACACATTGCAAAAGACCTGATCCTGTAGACAGCAAAAATGAATTTCCTTTAGAACGTAAATCAAAGAAATGTCGCCCATTCATTTCTTCTGCTGCCATGATTGTTCTAGACCATTGTTCTTGCACTCCTGCAAATTCAATAAGTCTTAAATCCAGAGCTTGTAGCATCCCATCACGCGAGCCATTTGTGCCAAGATAAATGACTTCATTCTCGCTCCAGGAAAAAGCTTCTGAGATAAATTCACGATCATGCTCAATATATTTGAATCGGCAATCATTTTTCAAGTCTAATAAAAAAATGCCGTCCTTTGCTTTTCTTGCGCTGGTATATTGCTGGCCGACGACCACAATTCTGGAACCATAGACACTGAAATACGATAGATCAAAATTGTTGGTTGTCCTTTTCTCAAGATCCATTGTCTCCAAATTAAAGAAATACAAACCTCTGCGGGAACCTGAGATTGTTCCTTCATTGTCCAAAATGGCCGGAAGGTCTTCCAAGACCACACAATCTTCATCTTCAGATTCGATATAGCTCCTGGCTGAGAAAACCAGCATAGATGAACTGAGCAACCGCAATGTGGACACATTCAGATCTAACTTAGCAATTTCCTTGTTGATCTTTCTATCTGTCAGGTAGACATATATTTGTGATTCATTACGTTCAGAGACAGAGTAAACCAATTTATTCTCATCTGAAAAAACAGTTGAAACACTTCCGCTATGACTGGAAACAGCAAAATTTTCCTTAGTTCTAAGATCAAGCAGGTGAATCTCCCTATGAGGCTTACCTGGTTTATCAGAAGCAAAAACCTTAACATAGGCAAGCTTATTCCCCTCCGGAGATACGGACAAGGATTCTAAACTATAAGAAGTACGTAATAAATCCAAATATTCTGACACTGTTGTTAGCCTTACCTTTACTTAGTCTTCTTCAATTCTTCCTGGATCTCCCTGGTAAAATGGCATGATACAAAATGATTGGGTTTTTCTTCAGCAAAAGCGGGGTTGTCTGTCATGCAAATCTCCTGTGCATAGGGACACCGGGTATGAAAGCGGCAACCTGGAGGCGGATCCACCGGGCTTGGCACATCACCTTCCAAAACTTCTTCAGTCATTTCTACAGTAGGGTCCGGTACCGGTACAGCCCTCAGCAGCGCTTGTGTATACGGATGCATTGGTTTTGTAAATAAGTCATCCCTATGGGCCAGTTCAACTATTGTTCCTAAATACATAACTGCGACTCGATCGCACAAATGCTCCACAACACTAAGGTCATGGGAAATAAAGATATAAGTAAGGTTGAACTTGTCTTGCAAGTCCTGCATCATATTCAAGATTTGAGCCTGGATTGATACATCCAGCGCGGAAACAGGTTCATCACATACCAGCAAGTCCGGCTCCAAAACTAAAGCCCGAGCAATGCCGATCCTTTGCCGTTGACCACCTGAAAACTCATGCGGGAACTTGGTATAGTGATCCTGATTCAAACCGACTTCGGACATGATCTCAAGAGCGCGCTTTTTTCTTTCTTGAGAGTTACCACTTTTTTGTATGCGAAGAGGTTCTTCAATACTTCTGCCAACTGTAAATCTGGGATCTAAAGAAGAATACGGATCTTGAAAAATGATCTGAATCTCTCTTGCGTCTTCTTTTGTTCTCCTATATTCCTTGCTGGAAATCACTTTATCCTTGTACCTGATCTCACCGGAAACAGGTTTTAACAAACCGACTATAGCATTGCCCAGAGTTGATTTCCCGCATCCGCTTTCGCCTACAAGACCAAAGGATTCGCCACTGTATACGCTAAAGCTTACACCGTCAACCGCCCTGACATGGTTAACAGTTTTATTCATAATTCCTGCCTTGACAGGATAAAATATTTTCAAATCTTTAACTTCTAAAATTACATCAGCCATATGCATTTACTCTCTATATCTTAAACATCTGACAAGTTGCCCATTTTCCTGAGGGTATAGTTCAGGAGGCACTTCAAAGCATTCTGCTTGCGCTACAGAGCAGCGAGGAGCAAAACGGCAGCCTTTAGGATAATCGATGCCCTTAGGTATTGCGCCCTTAATGTTAAATAACTTCTCTTTTCTCTCTCCCATAACAGGTATGGATTTCAACAAATCAATTGTATAAGGATGTTTGGGGCTTGCGAATATCGTGTTGATATCTGCATATTCTACTGCCAGACCGGCATACATCACCATAACATTCTGAGCAATCTGAGCCACAACGCCTAAGTCATGAGTGATAAAAAGAACCGCTGTATTAGTCTTTTCTTTTAACTCATTTATCAAGCGCAATATTTGCGCTTGAATTGTTACATCCAATGCTGTCGTCGGCTCATCTGCGATCAATATTTTAGGGTTGCAGGCCAGGGCCATCGCAATCATTACCCTTTGTCTCATACCACCAGAAAGTTGATGCGGATAGTCATCTATTACTCTTTCCGGGGTAGGAATTCCAACTAATGACAGAAGATCAATTGCTTGGGCTCTCGCGTTTTTTCTACTATACTTTTGATGAAGTCTTAGTGGTTCTGCAACCTGATTACCTACTGTGAACAACGGATTAAGAGATGTTAATGGTTCCTGGAAAATCATCGATATATCATTTCCCCGAATTTTCAACATTTCTTTTTCACTTTTCTTCAGTAAATCAACACCTTCAAGTAAAATCTCTCCGGACTCAATTCTCCCCGGGGGAGTACTTACGATACGCATAACAGAAAGCGCAGTTACGCTTTTTCCGCAGCCGGACTCTCCTACAACTGCAAGTGTTTCCCCTGCATCCAGAGTAAAACTTACACCATCCACGGCTCTGACTTTACCTTCTTCGGTGTAAAAATATGTTTTTAAGTCCTTGACTTCAAGCAAATTGTTATTAGGCTCTTGGCTCATTCCTACACTCCTAACTACTAAACGTTCTTCAATCTGGGGTCTAAAGCATCCCTCAAACCGTCGCCAACCAGACTAAAGCTCATAACAACCAAAGTTATTGCTATGCCGGGAAATATAGCTTCAGACGGATTGTTACGCAATGCTTCACGCGCCGTACTGAGCATAGCTCCCCATTCAGGTGCTGGAGGTTGCACGCCAAGACCCAGGAAAGATAAGGTAGATGAGGTCAAGATAGCTGTTCCGAGATTCAGCGTAATATTTACCAGGATTTGCGAGGCGCAGTTTGGCAAGATATGACTAAATATAATTAGGCCACTGCTGGCACCGGCAACTTTTGCAGCATCAATATATTGAGATTCACGCAAGCTTATTACAACACCGCGAACCATTCGGGCAATAGATGGAATCGAGAATACGGATATTGCAATTGCTGTGTTAACAAGTCCCGGACCAAGGATTGCTACGATCACCATTGCTAATAACAGACCCGGGAAAGCAAGCAAAACATCAATTACTCTAGAAATAATCGCATCTACGATGCCACCGAAATATCCTGCTAACAAACCTAAGATTATTCCAATAATTGCTCCCGAGATGACCCCCGAAAAGCTTAATGCAATTGATAATCTGGCACCGTGAACTATGCGGGAAAAGGTATCTCTGCCTATATAATCGGTTCCCATGATATGACCGGAACTAGGTCCTTGATGTATGTCTTTCGGGTTCTGTTGCAGAGGATCCTGGCTAACTAGGAAAGGTCCCAATATTGCGATGAGAAAAAACAGAACGAGAACAACTAATCCTATAACAGAACTTTTTCGTCTTACAAATCTTTTAAAAAACGGTGATTTTAACACGTAGCACCTCTAATCCAACTTGACTCTTGGATCTACTGATGCATACAGTATGTCAACCAGAGTATTGATTAACACAAAAGTAACTGCAAACACCAGAACAGTCGACTGAATAACCGGATAATCACGATTGGTAATTCCGTCTACCATAAAGCGACCCAACCCTGAAATAGAAAAGACTTTCTCCACTACAGCTGATCCAACTAATAGTCCACCAAAACGCAATCCCACAGCGGTCAATATGGGAATAAGAGCATTTTTCAGACCATCTTTAAGGATTATTACGTTCCTTCTTAACCCCTTTGATCTCGCAGTACGAATATAGTCCTGACTCATAACATCGAGCATGGATGATCTTGTAGTTCTGGCTATCATTCCTACAGCTTGCAAACCTAAAGTCAGAATCGGTAGTATTGCATGCTTCCAACTGGTCATGCCCATTGTCGGAAGCCAACCCAAGTAAACAGCGAAAAGCAACATAAACAGCATGGCAAGGAAAAATGACGGTGTTGATACTGCAAGCACGGAAAAACCCATAATAATTTGATCCGGAAGCTTATTATGATACGCTGCCGCAATTATTCCAATTACAATTCCAAGCAGTGCACCTACCAGGGTTCCACCTATAGCTAGAATCAAGGTATTCGAGTATCGGTTAGCTAATTCTACTGCAATCGGTTTGTGTGTATAAATAGACGTCCCAAGGTCACCCTTGAAAATATTCTTGATCCATCTAAAGTACTGAACAAAGTACGGATCGTTGAGTCCATACTTATCTCGCATGAAGTCCAGATATCCCTCATCGGCTCCACCCGATTCAGTTACCCCATAGAGAAGCGTAATCGGATCGCCAGGGATTATTCTGACTATGCTAAAGATAAGAAAAGACACGATTAAGAGAGTTGGGATTAACTGTAACAATCTTTTTATTACATACTTAAACATTCTTCACCTGCATATCGCGGATGCACAGGGTTACAGGATGCTGATCCTGTAACCCTGCAATAGCCTTCTGGCTATATCTTCAGCTTTACAAAAACTGAAATCATCAGTAATAATTATTCGTCTCTGGCTTTTACGAGCCAGTAATCCATTGATTTGCGCATATCTGATTCTAAATCTTCAACATAATCTCTGGACGCAAAGTACATTTTTCTTTCATTAGTAAAGACGGCTGCCGGATCGTCAATGTAGATAATTTGCATGGCTTGGCGATACAAATCTTTGCGGACTGTCTCGTCCATTTCGGTCGCTGCCTTCAGCAAGAGTTCGTCTACTTCTGTGTTTGAGTACCAACCATAGTTGTTGTTGTTATCACCATGTTCAGATGTAGTCCAGATTCTGCGGAGACCTTCGTCAGCATCTCCGGTTCCGGGACCGTAACCCATGATGAACATGCCCCAGGGGAAGTTGTCTCCCGGGAATGTACGGCCGGCCATTGATCCCTTAAAGCCAGCATCATCGACGATATCCAAAGTGACTTCAATACCTACTTTTTTCAGATCAGCCTGGATCATTTCAGCTGAAGCTAAACCCTTGTTGTAGCCTTCGTATACCATGATGCTAAATTCAAATCCGTCAGGATATCCGGCATCTGCCATTAGCTCTTTCGCCTTTTCCAGGTCCTGTTCTATTACACCAAAGTCATGGTATCCCCATACAACTTTGCCCAGAGGACCTGTTGCAGGTTGCTCATCCAGTTCAGAATATAGAGCTTCAACCATAGTCACGCGGTCAATAGCATAGCTCACTGCCTGGCGCAGGCGGGTATCTTGCAGGATAGGATGCGCACAGTTAAATTGGAAACCATGAAGTCCCTGATAAGGGAAGAAGTGGATATCGATGCCATCGTTTTTATCTGCATCGAGACGGGCAGCATCCTGAGCAGAGAGTGCTGCGGCAATATCAATTTCCTTGTTTTCCAATGCTATGGCCGCTGAGGTCTGTTCGGGGACAACCTTGAGGATAAGGTTCTTGGTATGGGCAGGCCCACGCCAATACTTTTCATGTGCTTCAAAAACCATACCTTCTCCCATATTCCATTCTTTAAGCACATAGGGTCCGGTTCCATTACAGCTCTCGGCGGTCAGTCCTAAGTCAGCACCGTATTCTTCAATATACTCTGCATCAAGAATAAGGTTTGCGCGGTGAGCAAGTGTAGGCAAAAACATCGGTGCAGGTGCATGTGTTACCAGCTCGACCGTATACTCGTCTACAACATTGCATTCTTTTATTACGCCGGCCATTGTAGGTGTGTAACGTACAGGTTCTGCTTCATTTAACAAACGGTCATAGGATGCTTTTACGTCAGCAGATGTAAATTTTTTCCCATTGTGGAAATAAACATCGTCACGCAAATGGAAAGTCCAAACCAAACCATCTTCAGAAGTTTCCCAGTCAGTGGCTAAGCATGGGACAATCTCGTTATTTGAATTGCGGTTTATGAGAGCTTCATAAACAGTCCTCAACACAAGGTCGTTAGTGTTGTTCATCTGACCATCCATATAGTTTTGGTCACTTGCAACAGCCATAATGATGGTGTCTTTGTACTTAACTTCTGAACCGGGATCATCTGTTGATTCTCCGGGCACAGTCGCGTTTCCGGAAGAAGATGGTTTCTTGTCACCTCCGTTGCATGCTGTAGCAATACCCAATACAATGCACAGCACTAACAGAATTGCAAAGAGTCTTCTCATTTTCATAATTTTCTCCTCTTTCTTTTCTTTTTGTTTATGCGAACTTGATGTAACTAACAGTTATATCAAGTGTTTTTGTTCACTTTAGAAATAATGGTTTTTCTAAATCAATCCGCGTTCTTTAGCTGTAGCAGTTCCGGCTAAATAACCGAAAGCTGCAGATGGTTCAAAGCTCGCAATCTCTAAAAGAGTTTCGTTTGCCTTTATCTCATCTCCGATATAGTCGTAGTAGGTAAATAGCCCGTAGGTCATGGATTCGATTTCCAGTCTTAACCGCGAATCGTAGTCAATTCCTTCTTGCTTAATAAGAGAATTCTTTTCAAGGTCTTCGAGGTCAATCAGCTCTTCAGGTTTAATCATTCCGTTGAATAGCTGCATTTCTCTCCTATAGCCATAATCCATACGATGAGGGATAAGGCTGTAATCAACTTCAGCAAGGAGCTTTTCTGCAAGTTCCCTTTGTCCTGAATCAAGGTAACAGCGGAACAACCAGACATAAACGGGATATTTTTCATTATCCGTTGTGTACTTGAAGCATTCCCTAAGGTCGGCGGCAGCAGCTTCATAATCTTTATCCAGGTAACGGGGTATTGCTCTGTAATACCAGTGGGTAAACGAATCGGGTTCAATTCGAATCGCCATTGTCATATCAGCAATACAACGAATGTATTTTCTTAAACCTATTTGACGTCTGCCGCGTCCGAAGTATAGTAATGCGCTGAACGGGTTCAACACTAAGGCTTCCGAATAAATGTCTATCGCAGCCTCCAACCCTTCTTCCTCTGCAACTGCCATTCCGAGCTCATTCCATAGATCCGGATTATCCGGATCATCCTTCAGTTTGGACCGGACATTTTCGCTGTTTGCTCTCATAAGCAATTTGTTATTTTCTACTTCACTTGCCATGTTCATATTCTCCTTAAATATCTTCTACGAGACCGAGTCTTTTTGCTTCTGCGAGCCCTCGAGTGTAGCCGAAAGCGCCATCAACCTTGACTTCAAGTAACTTGGTCAATGCGGTTTTCTGCAGCTCCTCATCATCAGTAAAAACGGCATGTGCGTACAAAGCAAAATACATACCATTTAATTCAAGTTGAACTCTGTTTTCATGAGGCAAGCAGCTCTCTTTCATGTGTTCCAGATCGACAAAATCTTCTACACTGACATCACCGTTGAACAGCTTTACAGAACGCACATAACCATAGTCCATCTGAGGTGGTTCATAGTCGCTGGAGGGTATCAGCTTAAGAGCCTCTTTAGCCTTGTCACGATCCCCCAGGTTTATTAGATAGGTTGTGTACAGCCAATAAACAAAGGGGTAATGCTCACCGGGTTCGGTATATTTAATGCACATTTTGAAGTCTTCAATAGATTCTTCATATCTGCCGCTTAAATTATTCGATGTTGCGCAATAGTACCAAAACACCCAATTATCCGGCAGCAAGCGAAGCGCAAAGCGCAAATCGGCCATTCCTTGCCAGTATTTGCCAATTGCACTCAACTTCCTTCCCCGGCTGAAATGCATGTAGGGGTTAAAGGGCTCTAGGCTGATACCGTGAGAAAAAGCATCAATAGATTCTTCAGCCCTGTCAGCATGCATATATGCCATCCCCAGTTCGTACCAGTTCATGGCAAGCTTGGGTTCCTTTAGCGTCTTTTCGTAGCTCTCTTCCAAATCAGGACGCATCATTAACATATGCCTCGAATATTCACTCTTGTTCACAAAAACACCTCCCTGTTTTACTTCCATACTTGTTTGTAAATACGCAGCCAATTCGTCCCCAGAATTCCCGCTGCATCTGCTTCTGAAATCCCTCTTGCCAGCATTCTGTCCAAGAGATTCGACCACTCGTCATAGTAGTTAAAACCTTCAACGTGCTTGCTGTTGCCATCAAATTTGCCGAAAAAGCCTTTTACAGTTCTTTCAAAGCCGATTTTTTTCAAGTCATTAGCAAAGCTTTCGCGACTCCAACGGTCCGTACCAATTGCTGAATGCTCCATACTTCCTGTTAAATCCGCAATGTGAAAGAAAGCATCAATAAAGTTATCAACAGTAGGTCTGGAATTTGCCTCTCTGATATTCATAACACCATGGGGGCAAAGACCAACTATTCCACCTTTTTTGGCTATTTTCTTTATTAAATGGTCCGGAATATTCCTGGTATGATCATTAAGTGCTTTTAAGCCTACGTGCGAAAATACAGTAGGATTACTACTTGTATCGATAGCCTCTTCAACAGTTCTGAAACCAACATGCGAAAGGTCTATCAGCATCCCAACGCGATCCATTTCTAAGATTGCTTGTTGACCAAACCTTGTTAGACCCTTATCTTCTTTAACATAAACACCGGACCCGAAGGATGATTCTCCGTTGTAAGTTATCTGAACCATACGAAGACCTAGCTGATAGGATAGGCTTATCAATCGTATATCTGCTTCCAGAAAGTCTGATCCCTGAGTAGATAGAATCAAAGCAAGTTTGTTAGTCTCGTGTGCCTGATAAATATCGTCAACGGAGTGGACTAAGGTCAACTTATGATTTGCAACCTCTTCAATTAGCTGGTATTCATATATTGCATTGCATAAAGATTTGAAATCCGAGGGGAACTCGTCACTGATAATTGAGTCAGTAATACAATCCACACCACCGTCTAAAATCATATCTATGATATCTTTATCCTGATTACATTCAGGCGGAGGGTCACCGTTAAGTGTGTGGAACAAACCATCCACTACTATCATCTTATTGAGTAAGTTCATGTTCTTTTGCTGCATTTCGTTGTGTCTCCTGCCACTTATCTTGTTTTTACTATTTCTTTGTTCTATGAAGATCAAACCACTCAGTAATCGATGCCAATCTGGCCACACGGTTTGAAGGTTTACCGGATCGGCTTAATTCATGATTCTCATTTCTAAACAGGAGAAGTTTTGTCTCCTTGTTCAGAATTTTCAGGGCATTGTAAAATTGTATTGCCTGAGAAGCCGGGCAACGATAGTCCTCAAGAGAATGAAGTAACATTAAGGGGGTCTCAACAGAAGGTGCATGTTTAATTGGCGACAGCTCCCACATCTCCTCCACGAAGTCCCAGATATTTTGAGCCTCATATTCAAATCTTTTAAATGAGACGTTAGCAACGTCCGTTTCAAATGTCTGAGAAAGCCAATTAGAAATAGATCGTTGAGAAGCAGCCGCTTTAAACCTCTTTGTCTGGCCAACAATCCAGTTCGTCATATAGCCGCCATAACTGCCGCCAGTTACCATTAATTCACTTTCATCAATATTGGGATATTGTTCCAGGCAGTTATCGACAAATAGCATCAAATCGTTAAACGGCTGTACTGCCATTTTTTCACGTCTTGCATCGGCAAATTCGTCGCCTCTACCACCGCTGCCACGTGGGTTACAGTAGATGACGTAGTAACCTTGATGTGCCCAGTACTGCATCTCATGGAAATAAACGTCCCCATACACCGTTCTCGGGCCCCCATGAATATCGAGGATTGCCGGATATCTCTTTTCCGGATCGAAGGGAACCGGGGTTATAACCCAACCATCAATTTCCAGATTCTCTTCAATTGGAGTTGCGATATATTCGGGTATAGAAACATTGGCTTTCTTCATATACTCGGAATTAAAAGATGTAATCTTGCTCACTTTTCCATCGTTAAGTTCATAAAGCTCCTCCAAACCACCTTTCTCCTGGCTAACAAATAGGAGTTTGCCCCGGTGGATAGAAAAATCAACGATACTGGCTGAAACTTCAAGAAATTCTTTGATTTCTCCATTTTCCATACAGAATAATTTTGTAATAAATCTGTCTGTCGCAGAAAAATAGACAGTATTCTCTGAAACTTGGAAAAGAGAGTGTCGTCCTAATCTTGTATCACTGTTTATCTCATCAGTTCCTACTGAACGATCAAAGAAAATAGATTTCTCAATTTTCTTCTCTTTACAATCAAATTCCACAATATAAGGACTTTGGCCGTAGCCCAGTTTTTCTCCCGGATTGCTCGTGAAGTAAAGCTTGTTACCCTGGCATGCTATATCAAGAACATAGTTTTGACTGCCGGTATCATACAATGTCTCAAGCTTATCAGCTGAGTAATCGTAGGCAAATATCTTGTGATTTTCGTCATCCAGTCCTGTTTTTTCTATAGCAGTAAAGTAAATATTCTTTTCACTCTTGGAGACAACGAAATCAATAGGGTCTATCGTATCTGCATGTAAAGTATTCATGCTATCTGCTTGAACCTGATAAATGTATAATCTATTTCTGCGCCCCGGTGAAATTCCAAGCCCATTTAAGGAAAAGGGGAGTTCTTCTATAGCCAGAAGATCACTAGTTTCAACGCTGCCTTGTTTAGTAGCAAACTGTTTATTTTGATCTTTAAATTCTGACAGGCTGACTATTAACCGACCCTCTGCTAACTCCGCAACCTTTAACACTCTTGAGTCAAACTCTTTCAGTTTGCGTGGCAAATCAGATTCCTCTGAATAGCTTAACAAGACTGATTTGCCGTTATTTTTATAGACTAGAAACACAGCTGCTTCACTCGAGCCAACAATTTCCATGTCATTACATGCCGAATGCAATTCAAGCTCACCACTTAAACAATCCCTGCTATACAGGCAGTGGCGATAACCGTCCTTTAAAATATCAGGGAAACTCAGGTTGAAATAACACTTGTTTCCTACATTCTCAAAAGAAGAGAAAGATTTAATTATGCAAAAATCATTAATATCTATCATCAAAATTTGTCCTTAATTTTCTAGTTTATGTGTTGCTATATCAGCTCCGTATTTTTTGCAAAAAATAGGTAGCGACGCCTGTAAGTCCGATATTGCAACATCTTAGCACAGCTAATTGTTGCAGTTGATTCTTATTTTTCATGATCCTATTCCAATTAGTACGACTTGTAATCAGGCTCTTTCATGCATTGTGTGATAGAGTAAAAAACGAAAAACATGAATATTCATAAATATTCATCAGATTAAGAAGGTATTTTATGGAAATTAAACATTATGATGTAGGAAGACGCTCAAGTAGAGTTACTGAGCATAATGGCGTTTTGTATTTCACCGGACATGTAGCTGCAGGAAAACAGGAAACAATCGAAGAGCAGACCGCTGCTGTTCTGGAGCGCTTAGAAGGTTTGCTGAAGGATTTTGGCTCTGATAAGAATCATATTTTGTTTGCCGCTATCTATTTAAGCAATTACGATGATTTTGACCGCATGAACAGCGTGTGGGATACTTGGATTGATGAAGGTCATGCCCCCGCTCGCTTGTGTGTTGAAGCACGTATAGCAGATGGTTACCTGCTGGAAGTTTGTATTACTGCTGCTAAAATTTGCAAAGACTGATATTCTTTTAGACAATTAACAAGGAGTAACTATGTTTTCAGAAAAAAAGGTTATGATTCCCGGTCCTACACCTGTTATTGGATCCATAAGAGAAGAAATGGGAAGAGAAATGCAGGCCTTTGGTGATCCGCGCTTTGTCCGTGACTACAAGGACCTGATTGAAGGTTTGGCTGAGCTCCTGGCTTGCAAGGGCCAGGCTTTCCCTTTAGCCGGTACAGGTACTCTGGCTATGGAAATGGCTGTTGCTAACTCCACTAAGCCCGGTGATGATATTTTAATTGTCAGTCATGGTTTCTTCGGTGACCGCTTCATTGATATTTGTGAACGTAAGGGAAGAAAAACAGATGTTATTTCTTCAAAATGGGGAGAAACTGTTGGCATTGATGAACTGAAGGAACAACTGGATTCAAAAGAATACCGGGCAGTTTTTGTGACCCACGTGGATACTTCAACAGGTGTCAGGGCCCCAGTAGCTGAAATTGGTGAATTGCTCAAGTCCTACCCTGATACGCTTTATATCCTGGATGGTGTAGCAGCAACCGGTGGCGAGTATACCCATATGAGTGATATGAATATTGACATCTTGTTTACCGGATCGCAGAAAGCCTTCGGAGTTTGCCCCGGTATGTTTGTTTTATGGGCGAACAAAAAAGCTTTGGAAAGAAGAGCGGAGATCGGCGGGATTTCAGAGTATTATGTCGACTTTGAAAAATGGCTGCCGATCATGGAAGATCCCTCCCGCTACTTCGCAACACCTGCAGTAAACCTTGTCTGGGCTATGAAGAAATCGATGGAGATAATGCAGGATGAAGGAATGAAGGAAAGGGCTGCCAGGCACGAAAGGAACGGACGGGCAATGCAAAAAGCCTTTGAGAATATGGGCTTTACAGTTTTAGCTAAACCGGAATGCCGGGCCAGCACTCTTTCATGCTTGATTTATCCTGAGGTTATTAGTGATTCTGATTTCAGAGCCAGGCTTAGTGAAAAAGGCGTCGTTATTGCCGGAGCTCTTGCAGAGTTTGCCGGAAAAGCCTGTCGCGTCGGCCATATGGGCAATATTGACTTTGATCTCTTAATTAGCGTTATCGCTTCGATGGAGAATACTCTGCGGGCCTCCGGTGTCAATGTTGAAGTCGGCAGCAGTGTCGCAGCATTTACGCAAGCTTTAGAAGAATAGTTGAAATTCTACTTATTAGGTAGTCATTTTAAAAGGCGGGGTGAGCTCATCCCGCCTTTTCTTTCATGTGGTTTTCCGATAAAGAGCCCGACTCTTACTCTTTAAACAGCTCTTTCGAGAGATTGTAGAGGAGCTCTACGCCAATGCCGCTGGCACCCTTGGGTTTACGGTCACTTGCAGATTCTGAGTAGGCAGTTCCGGCGATATCAAGATGCAGGAAGGGAGTGTTGCCGGTAAAGGCACGTACGAAATGGCCGGCTGTGATCGTTCCGGCTCCGACGCCTCCTGAAGTGTTTCTGATATCTGCGCGATCACTCTTATTTTGTTCAGCATATTCCTCATGGAAAGGCAGGCGCCAGACCAGATCGCCTGATGTGCCGGTGGCTTTTTCCAATGCTGACCAGAGTTGTTCATCATCTGCCAGGGCAGCTGTCATCAGATTGCCCAGAGCCACAACGACTGCTCCTGTCAGCGTAGCAATATCAACAATATAGTCGACTTTCTCCTTCTGCCAGGCATAGGTGACGGCGTCAGCCAGTGTCAGGCGGCCTTCAGCATCGGTAGAAAAAATCTCTATAGTTTTTCCAAGCATGGAACCGATGATATCTCCGTTGCGATAAGCGTGTCCGGAAATCATGTTTTCACAGGCTGCAACGATAACGGTGACGTTAACTTCCGCTTTGGTCTCAGCCAGAGCGCGAATGGCAGGGATAACTGCGGCTGAACCTGCCATATCCCCGAACATGCTGTACATGCCCTGGGTGGTTTTTATGCCGTAGCCACCGCTGTCGTACATCATACCCTTACCCACCAGGGCCAGTGTCTTATCGCTATCCGGCTTGCCTCGGTAGCGCATCACGATCAGGCGCGGCTCTTCATCTGATCCTTTGGCAACATTGAGGAAGGCTTCCATGCCCAGTTCTCTGATCCCGTCAGGCTCGAAGATTTCAACTTCGATACCGCTTTGCTCGCCGACCAGGTGGGCAACAGCTGCAAGTTCAGTCGGAGTCATGACATTGGCCCGCTCGTTTACCAGTTCTCTTCCCAGGTAAACGGATGAACTAAGGGCTATAAGTTCGGTAAGCATGTCATCCGACAAGTCGCTTTCCTGAATCAGGGCCATATTCTTCAAGGTCTTTTCAGACTCGCCGTCGGCAAGTTTCAGTTCACCAGCTGCTGCCAGCAGGCGGGCTGCCAAAGAAGCGGGAGCTTCTGTGGATTCAGCAGCTTCCTTGTCCTCTTTATTGTCAGATTTTTGGTCCTTATCCGGCTTGAATCCGCTGGTCGAGTGGGGATTATAGGCGGGCAGGGCCAGGAGAAATGCTTTAAGGCTCTGCATCTTTTGCTCATCACTCAATTCCGTCAGGAAGGAGAACTGCAAATCAGACGCTGAGTTCTTCAAGAAGGCCGAAGCCAACGAATTAAATGTTTTTTGCAATTTGCGATTGGACCTGTCATCCGGGTCCAGTCGCAGCAAGTACAGGTCTCCGCCCGCGGCCAGGGCCTGACGATACAGCTGCAGGCTTTCTTTTTTAGTAAAAAGCTCGCTGTCATAATCTGCTTTTTCCTTAATTTCCGCTGCAGCCTTATCCAGTTCGCTCAGTTCGGAAAAAACAACTACCAGACTTTGAGCTTGATCGATTTCTTTTTTTGAAAATATGTGCATATATTCCTCCCTATTAGCTTTGTTCTACTTCTTCTCTGCTGACGTCAACTTTTGACCAGTCAAAACGATCCATATGGTGGGTGTAATATTTGTTATAAGCTTCCTGATCCAGGACGATATCCAGGTTTCCTATCCAGTGGACGATCTTATGGTCGGCAAACTTCCGCTTGAAACGGAATAAGCCATCATTGATATCAGTGGTAAAAATCCCACCCAGATCGTAATAGTCATAGCCTTCCGCTACTGCATATTTGATATTTTCAAACTGAATCTGGGCGCTCTGATTCTGCCTGACATGGATGGGGTCAGCCCCATAAAGATAGGTCAGGGTCTTATTAAAGCCGATCAGCATGGCTCCCGCTATCAGTTCACCCTCATAGCTTGCAAAATGCAGGCGGGAAGTGTCGCTGTATACGTCGTAAACCCGCTGGAAATAATCCAGTGGCCTGTGGCCGATTGATTTGCTCTCGGACATCTCGACCATGAACTGGTAGAAAGTCTCCAGATCATCGCGTGTTCCCACAAAAGGCTCCACATTGCGGCGATAGGAAGAGCGAACCTCATAGCGAGTATTCTTATCGAAATCCGCCAGGATCTCGTCGGCACTGCGGCCATTGATTTTCAGGATCAGACTCATCAGCGGCTGGCTGCTCATAGCAGGGTTTTTTAGAAAGTTAAAGCCTGCCTGTGCGTAGCGACGGACCAGTTCTTCGTCATCCTCAACTTCAGGATCGATGCGCAGGAGAAAACCATTGTTCAGAGCAGCATATGCTTTAACCTCATCAATTAAGGTCGTGACGGTTTCCAGATCAGCCAGGTCACAGACCGGCCCCCTTGGCGCGTAGAAAAACTCCTTGCCGGCAAGGCTGTCTGAAACCGACAGCACAGACATGGCAGCCCTGATTTCCCCTTGATCTTTCAAATAAAAATAGTGGCGCTTCCAATTGTTTTTTATCTCGGACCACTGCCGGCTCTGATAAAAATTTCCGTAGTCGGACCGGGCAATAAAGTCGTCATATTCCTGTGTAAGTTTTTTGTCATTAACATCGAGTAACATAAAGCCTCCTGTCAGCTAGGACCTGTATTCTTTTTCCATCTTCTTCAGGTAATCCTTAAGACGGAGGTTACGGAGCAGATTGCTGTCATTGTCGTTAAGAATGGCATTACCTGTATTGGCCTGACGGTCTTCCCGGAGGAAAACTTCTCTCAGTTCAGGATCAAGCATCTCTGCGCTTGCTTTCGGGCTGACGACGACCCAGTTAAAGGGCCGGTCACCTTTCAGCGTTTTCGGTTGGTCATAAATCAGGTCGGAGATAGCGATTTCAGGCAGGTTTACGCCTGCCAGGCGTGCGCAATAGGAACTGCGCCCAAGCCGGAAGTTCAACTCAAAAACGTATATCTCGCCTGTCTTGGAATCTATCTTAATATCAAAATTGAAAAAGCCGTAGTAATCCAGTCCGCGGATGATTTTTGCCGCCAGCTCATTTAACTCTTCGCGATCGCTGTCACAAAGGACAAGATAATTGCCGACCCACATGGGTCGCTTATCCATGAGAAGTGCCCGAGCCAGGCTGATACTGATCTGATCATCACGCGACCGGTAGCCATTGACGGTATACTCGGTTCCGTCTCCCCCATGGACATAGGGCTGGACCAGCATGTCGCCATCGAATTCCGAAGCGTAAATCTTCTCCAGATATTCAAGGGCCTGGTCGCGGTTTTGCAGATAGTAGCCCTTCTTCTTACCCTCAATCTCATAGCTGTTGAAGAGGTTGAAGTCGTCGGCTTTCATGAAAAGCTCACCTTCCAGGTTCAGACTCTGATAGTTGTCACGGTTAAGCCTGTGGGTCTGAGGAACCAGGACACCCATCTCTTCCATCCGCTCGTAAAAATTGGATTTAATCACATATTTTTGTACCAGTTCTTTTCTCGGGTAGGGCAGGATCGGAAGGAAGTCCAGGCGGTCAATATTGTCATATAAAAGCCGCAGATAATGTTCCCAGGGAAGGAGAATCACAAAATCCCTGTACTGGTCCTTTTTGTCGGCATAAAGCTGATTCAGCACACTGACAAATACGTCCGGATCAGAATTGAACTTCTCATCAACACGAATTTCGGCAATAGAACTGTTGTAGAAAGGGATTAAAACCGCTGCACCGCATATAACAGGCTTTTGCCCGTAGGCATCGTTAATATTACGGGCCAATGTGTAGGAGGCAGCGTCAGTGCCAAGTATAATTGTTAAAAAATCTTCCATCTTTTCACCACTAAACTAATTATAATGCTTTTTCCATCATGGCATGGGGAATAGGAATAAAAGGCGGAACCTTAAGCTCCCCCGTCAGATGATAGCCATGTTTTTCATAAAAAGGGATCGCTTTTTCCCTGGCATTGAGAATCAACTTGCTCCTGCCAGCATCACGCGCAGCGCTCTCCAAAGCCGACAAGATTTCTGACCCGATTCCGAGATAGCGGTATTCTTCGCTGATAGCCATATAGCGGGCCTGAGCCGTGTCCCCCTCCAGCCACACCAAAGTACCGAGACCGACCAGTTTATCTCCATCGAAGGCGCCCATAAGCAGGTCCTCTGCTTCATGGTCAAGATCATCCTCTGCTATCGAGCGTCCCCAGGGTCGGCGCAAGACTTCATGTCGCAGATAAAGCGTTTGACTGTAATCATCACTGCCGTATTCCAAGGGTCTGATTTCAATTTTATTGTCAGGCATAAACACCTCCGAAAAGCTTACTTGATCATAACATACAGGCAATATAAGCTAAAATACAATAAAGCAGAAATAGAAAGCCGGATCTCGTGGACAATCATCTATTAAGTAATATATTTCAAAAGCTGCCGGATGCATCTGAATTTGAGCGCGAAGAAGATTTACTGACCAAGGGCCCACTGCGGATAAGCCGCATTCTCTCGCGTGGGCAAACAAGTCAAGTGTACGAACAGGTAGAAGACGAATGGGTCATGCTTTTAGTCGGAGAGGCGGAAATTGCTTTTCCCGACGAACACGGACACAGCATCGCTTTAAGAAGCGGCGATTTTCTCTTCTTGCAAGCAGGCCGCAGGCACCAGGTTACGCGTACTTCCGACCCTTGCCTCTGGCTCTGTGTTTTTTTCGCAACTGACAGTGAATAAAAGCCGGCACTTTACAAATGATTATGCATATGTTATCTTCACTCTCAAGCAAATGCAGTGATGGAGAAGAAGTAGCTGCGCTGTCGACTTCAAGAGAGATGCCGGTGGTGCGAGGTATTAAGTCAATGCGTAGTGAATACATCTCCGGAGCAGCGTCCTGAACTAAGAGTAGGAGACGACGGGTGCGCCCGTAACAGCGTAAGGGTTTAAAAGCGCAAAGTTTTTTGTGTGGAGAACCTGTTGAGGCTTTCAGCGTGAGTTGAAAGCGAAAAGAGGTGGTAACACGTCTCATGACGTCCTCTTGCGCTATAGCAGGAAGGGCGTTTTCTTTTTTCCTCCTGTCCTAGCGCTCAACAAACAAAAAAATCGGAGGAAAGAGACATGCAAGAAATTCGTTTGTTCAGTGGAGAGATGATACCCCTGGAGCGCCATAAAGTGCGCATCGTCCAGAAGTTGGAGCTGTTGCCGGTCGAGGAAAGACTGCGCTGCCTGAAGGAGGCAAACAACAACCTCTATCTTTTAAGGAACCGGGATGTATACCTGGACATGCTGACGGACAGTGGCGTCAATGCAATGAGCGACCGGCAGCTGGCTGCCATGATGGATGCCGACGACGCTTATGCCGGCAGTGAAACATTTTTCCAATTAGAAGAGAAAATTCAAGATTTATTCGGCATGGAGCACTTCCTGCCCGCCCACCAGGGCCGTGGCTGTGAAAAGGTTCTGGCTGACCTCCTGGTCAAACCGGGAGACCTCCTGCCAATGAATTACCACTTTACAACAACCAGGGCACATATTGTCCGCTGTGGCGGCGAGGTTGTGGAGCTGCTTACCGAGGGCGGTGAGGTTTGTACCAGTGATGATCCCTTTAAAGGCAATATGGACACTGCTGCTTTGCGCACACTCTTAGCGACTACGGACAGGAACATTCCCTTTGTCCGCATGGAAGCCGGTGCGAATCTGATCGGAGGCCAGCCTTTTTCCCTGGCTAACCTGCAGGAAACAGCTGACATCTGCCGTGAACACGATATCCCCCTGATCCTGGATGCCTCCCTGGTTCAGGATAATTTATATTTTATAAAAAGCAGAGAAGAGGCCTGCAGCGATCTTTCCATCAGAGAAATCATGAGAGCAATCGCTGACGCCTGTGACATTATTTACTTTTCCGCCAGAAAGTTCGGCTTTGCCAAAGGTGGCGGCATAGCTTTGCGCGACATTGAATTGGTAAACTCCCTCCAGGAGCTGATCGTTCTCAACGAGGGTTTCTTAACCTACGGTGGAATCTCAGTTCGCGAAATGGCGGCCATCACCGTCGGACTGGAAGAATCAATGGATGAATCCGTAATTTCTCAGGGGCCGGAGTTTATCCGTTTTATGGTCGACGAGCTGGTGAAACTTGGAGTACCTGTCGTCACACCGGCCGGGGGTCTCGGTTGTCACCTTAATGCGAAAGAATTCGTACCGCATGTCAGTTCGGATGAATATCCGGCTGCCGCCCTGGCCTCGGCACTCTTTATTGCCGGCGGAATCCGTGGTATGGAAAGAGGAACCCTGAGTGAGGACCGCAAAGCCGACGGCAGCGAAAAACACGCTTCGATGGAGCTTTTGAGATTGGCTGTGCCGAGACGTGTCTTCACACTCAGTCAGATAAAATACTGTATCGACCGGGTAAATTGGCTGTGGCAGAATAAAGAACTTATCGAGGGACTGAAGTTCACAAGAGAGCCCAAGATCCTGCGCTTCTTCACAGGTGAGCTTGCCGCTGTTTCTGACTGGCAGGAAAAGCTGGCTGCCCGCTTCCGTTCTGATTTTGGGAATTCATTATAGGGAGGCACCCTTGAAATGAATGGTAAAGCTGCAATAAATGCCTAAGAAATCAGGGTTCTAAAGACAGAATCGCCTTACTATAATATCCTTGATGGCTCGGTGAATTCTCGGGAAAGAAAATCTACGATCCTTAGGAGGTATTGTTATGGCATTGTCATTGGACTCAAAAGTTAAGGAAATCATGAGATCTGAAGAAGGAAGGTTAGTAATGGAAAAGTGGGCTCCAGGCTCTACAAAAGATCCCCGCATGAAACTGGTGGGGGCTCTTTCTTACCGCAAACTTCTCAGCTACCCTGAATCTGGAGATTTGACCCTTCATCTTGATGAAATTGATGCAGACTTGAAAGCTTGCAGCAGATAATTGACAGACAGGACAAGAAGTCTTTCCGGCAACAGGAGGACTTCTTGTTCTGTGACATTTATTTTTTTGTTAACTGAAGTGCTTTAAGCAATATTTGCAGCTGAAGCCGTTGATCAGGATCATCCAGATCTACTGTCAGATCTTTTTGTATCCGAGAAATCCGGTCAAGTAAAGTACTGCGATGTATAAATAGTTGTCTAGAAGCCTCCGAGTAGGACATGTTTGATTCAAGAAAAACTCGTAGTGTATCAACATATGATATCCCACCGTTTTTATCGTGCTCCAGCATTTTAGAGAAACCATTAGGGTAGAAGGTTTCCAGGGGAAAATTCCCAAGTGAGTTCGCAACCATCTCTTCAAGTGCAAAATCCGTGAAAGCAAATAAATACTCTTCAGCTTCTCTAAGGCGGCCATGCTCAATAGCTGCCTCTGCTTGGAAATAATAGATGCGAATCATGCTCAAGTCAGAAAAAGCATTACTTAAACCTACACAAATCTGCATTTGATCAATATAGGATATAAATTCCAATTTGCCCTGAGTTTTAGGGCTTTCATCTGAAATACTAAGAACAGGAACAAGCCCTATAATCGTGTTATTGTGGCCAAAAAAGATACTATCTGCAAACATGTTTTCAAACACAGAGCAAATATAAATGACGGGCAGAGCTGAGAAGCGTTGTAAATAATGAATGGATAAACAAAGATATTCTTCCTTGAAATTAACTGAATTCAGATACATTTTCTGATTTGGATTCAAAGGGGTTTCTTGCATCAAATCTTCTATAATTTGCTGAAGCGAATTTCGCTTACTCATTAAGAAAGAGGGATTATACTCTACAACCTTCGTAATTATATCAGCCAAATATTCAGCGAGTTTTTCTTCACCTTCAATAAAAGGACGTTCTTCATAACCTATAACAAGACAACCAATATACTCATCACGCGAGTCAAAGAGATTGACGCAAAGAGTAATTCCAGGATCAAATTTGAGTGTAAAGGCTCCATGTCTGTCAAGATAAACATCCTGTTCCTGCGAAAATATCAAAAATGACTCTGAAGCCAAATATTTCTGGCTATTGGAAAAATTAAAACTCTCTGCTGCCAGTTGCTGTGTCTGAGCAACAATCTCATAGCTATTATCCAAAACCATTATCGGACGCTCAAAAATAGAATATGAATAGTCAATTACTCCTTGTATGGTCGGTGATTTTATCAGTAGATCTAAGAGTTGGCTTTCCCAGTTATGATAGATCAGATAGATTTTTTGAAGATCATTGTATACTTCGAAGAAATTTGCTTTTTGTTTTATCAGAATAACTGTTGCATGTTCTTTGTAGTAATTAAGTCGAGGGTTTTCTCCGATGCAGACAAGTAACACGTTTCTTTCGATATTTGGTCTATGAGGTAAATGCTCAACTGTTGCGAGATAAACATGGTTGGAATAGAAATTTTCTGTTCCATCCATATACAACTCCGGGGTAAGCAAAGATAAATCTTTTCCCGCTCTTCCATACAAAGTAACGGGATATTTTTTCTTCAATCTTTCATAAACAATGTATGCGTTAAGCTTCATACTGCATCCCTCAGACTAATTGCAATATAACGCAATATAAAAACGTATGCAATAACTACCCGTCATTTATTAGGGGTATTTTCTCGAAAGACTCTCTACTTGTTGGCTTAATAACTTGCTCTTAAATGACTATGATTTAATTATCTCTTCCCGAGAGTTTAAAACATGAGTCCTCAACTAGGAGGAGTTATGGATTTCGACATGAATGCAGCAAAGAAATCTTTACTGGAAAACGACATTTCTAAAGCACGACCCTTAGAAGAAATGTTTTCTGTCAAGGGCAAAACGGCAATTGTAACCGGCGGAACTTCTGGATTAGGATTCAATATCGCGTTCAGATTGCTGCAAGGGGGAGCTAATGTTGTTATTGCCAGTAATCAGGCCGGCGAGGGCGAATTTTCGCTTTCAATACTAAAAGAAGCAGGATTTTCATCCGATCGACTCATCTTTTCTCATACTGACGTTTGCGATGAAAATGATATTTTGCGTCTTATTGAACTGACAGATGAAAATTTTGCAAGTATAGACATCTTTGTAAACTGTGCCTCTGTCTGGAGCTATGCACACGTTTATGATATGCCTGTAGATGAATTCAGACGTGTAACTGATATCAACATTACAGGTGCATTTCTTTGTGTTAAACACATCAGCCGTTACATGATAGAAAAAGAGACAAAAGGAAAAATCACACTGATTTCATCAAACTGTGCCTGGTTACCCTATCCCGTTTTTGGTGGCTATCCACATTATTGCGCCTCCAAAGGAGCTATCAATGCACTCGTTGTGGAGACTGCAAAGGAGCTGAAGCGTTTTGACATAATGGTCAATGGTGTTGCTCCTGGTGGCATGGTAACTGCAGGTTCTTCCGGCAATATGTGTGCAAAAGGTCTATCAGAAGAAAAACAGGATGAATTTTATGACGAACTGATGGTTTGGCAAAATGATGGCCCTCAATCAGTAGACAGTGTTGCCATCGTTGCCTATGCAATGAGCACGGCAATGTCCGATGGAATGACTGGGGAGGTGGTCGTTGCCGATGCAGGGATGTCTCACAACATCGTAAAGTACCAAGTTGCTATCGATCAGTACCCGGAAGAGCTCCCAAACTAAAAGAATGAGGTATTAATATGAAAAAAGTAATTGACGAACGTATTCCACAAGACAGTGGTGAAGGTGCCAACTTTAAGAGCTATTACGGTATTCGTTCACCTTGGAACAAGATTTATTCCTATCAAGAAGTTCTCCACTACGCCAGCAGATTTGAGGCAGTTCTCAGTGCAGCAACAACTCAAGCCCTTCGAATCATGGTCCCTGATTATGCGGAACGTGCTCAGATGATGTGTGAAGAGGCCTTCGACAGACTCTATATTCTAGGGAAATACTACGGAAATGATGAAGGATTCGGTATACATCCTTTCATGTGCGGCCAATTTGTTGGGGCTCTGATTGGTGATCAGGGAGATGATGCATTGCTGATGTGTGGTAGATGTCAGGATTTCGGTTCTTACCGTGCTGAAAAAGAACTGGACATCTGTGACTGGGATATCTGTGGTTCTGAATTATGCAGAGCTACCGTTATGTCTCTGCAGGGACAAGCAAATTCCTCAGCAGAGCGCAGAAGGCCGGGTCCGACAATGGACTATATGATGGTTGAAGCCAAAGGCTGCGGTGATCGACACTGCCGCATTGTTGCCGAATCAAGAGAAAAGTATCCTGCTCCAACTCACCCCTTATGGGAGAGCTTCGGACCCGCAGTAACCTCGGACATGATTAAGCACACTGAAGAGGAGGATTGCGTTGATGAATCTATGATGTTCCGTGAAGAATGTGGATATCGCTTTGTGAACGGAGTCAACAATGAAACTGATTCCAGCAATCAGATGATCAACTTGTCTACAGCTGCATCACTATATATTCTCCCCGCTATAGCAGAAACAGTTAAACGTGAGTACGTAACGAGAGAACAGGCAGACCATATCCTGAAATGTGTGTTGGAGGCCTCCGGTAAAGCCTTGTTCGGTGAGCGTTATGCAATTAAGGCGTGTAGGGATTGGCTGGGAGTCCCAGATTCAGTTGGAGAAGATGGTCGTATACTTGGTGGTCAGATAGAAATGCTTCTACAGTCTTTAGTCTGTGATTATGAAGTTGAAGCTTTTAACAAAAACGAAGTTATCCTGATCATTGACCGTGGCGGTTTAGAAATTACAGGGACAACTGATCTTCCGGAAGCTCACTTATATATGTGGCATGGTATGGTAAAAACTTTAGTCAATGCACAATGGTCTGTCTGGGAAGAAGATTCTCCAGCGGGTAAAATGCGAATTAAAATTTCCAAAAAAATCGACAAGTTCATGTAATGGAGGAGATACAAGATGTATAGGAATGTTTTTAAATATGATGAGATGAAGCGTTCTGAACATATGGCTGTCAGAACTACAGTCGGCTGGTACTACTGGACACATCAGTTGCTGGAAGTGTCAGGACCCGATGTTGTCGCATTTTTGGAATATTTTTACCCAAATAACATTGGAAAATTAGAAGTCGGTAGAGATAGATATACAACAATGCTTAATCAGCAGGGTGAAATTATAGACGATGTCGTTATCATGCGCATTGAAGAAAATAGATTTTGGATATCTTCACTTTATGCTTCAAAGACTGATGACTGGTGGTATTTTAATCAGGGTGACTATGATGTTGACTGGAGTGAAATAACAGATGACTGGGCTATGTACTCTGTACAGGGACCTAAAGCTAAAGAGATGATGGAGAAACTTGTTCAGAATTCTATTGCAGATCTGAGATTTTTCTCTCACATGGAAAATATGATAAGTGGAATACCTTGCATTATAAATCGCGGTGGTTTCACAGGTGAGAAGTTCGGCTATGAAATATATGTCAATCCTGACGAAATGGAGGATCTTGAAGCCCTGCTGAAAGAGAGTGCAGATGAACTTGGCGGTAGAGAAGTAACTGAGTTCCAGATTATGGCATGGACATTGCCAACGGAGGCTAACTTCTATTATATGAGAGATCTTGCACATACTAATCCCTTTGAAGTTGGTCTGGAAAAGAATATTGACTGGGATAAGGACTTTATTGGTAAGGAGGCTCTGCTAAAGATAAAGGAAGAAGGCGTACAGCGTGAAATGCTTGGCTTTGAAGTGGAGGAAGATGATATCTATATCCAGTCCAAACATTTGGGTGGACCGGGTGAAGCAGTATATCTGGATGGAGAGGAAGTAGGTCGAGTATCAAAATTAGTCTATTCCTACGTTAAGGAGGTCAATAACGGATACATTCTTGCTCAGAAAGATAAGCTAAAAATCGGCGACAAAATTGAGATTCATGGTCATGAAGCTATCATTACCGAAAAAAACTGGCTTAAGTAATTTATTATCCGACACTAATACAGGCAAGAGTTAAGGGACCGGCTTAGACTGGTCCCTTTCGATCTTATTTTCATCGCGACCAGAAGCTCCGCCAAAATATTCCAGTTCTTTCTTATAGCTCCCATGATCCAAAACGCTGAAAGGGTTCATGTAAATTATCTTCGGATCAAACTTTATAAACTTTTCCATTTTATTCTTTTCTCATAAATCATTTGTGTGGTGATACCAGAAACATAAAACCATCATTCTTCAAGCGGTAAATCCTAATCTTCATCAAGAATAAAAGATTCGGCGTAAGCTTGCATTTGCCTTTGCATTTCCTCGCCACCTTTGAGATATTCACGAAGCTTGTCGCTCTTAACTTTCAGCTCTTCGATATCCTTTAAGGCTGCTTCTCTCTCTTCCCGGCTTTTTGCACGGCCCAGGAGAACTTCCTGCTCACCCTTTTCCTGTCCGGCAGCAACAATCCTTTCTGCTTCCAGGCGGGCTTCACGCAAAATTTCATTGGCCCGTTCCAATTTTTCCGCATTTTCATCGAAAAGACTAAGTTTTTCCTGTAGATCACTGATTTCCTGGTTAAGGCCGGTCTCTGTTTCTTCGAGCTCTGTCACCCGGGCTTCAAGCTCATCAATATTCTCCAGGAGATTATTGATCTGTGCCTGATCGAGCCTAACACCCGAAGCGGCAGCATCGCCCTGAAGTTCACGGATAGCTTCTTCGTAGACATCTTCACAGACCTGGCGGGCATCAGCGATCAACAACTTAATCTTGTCGTAGACGTCTTCTCTGTTATAGCCACCGAAGGCCGTTGTCTTAAGATTCAATTCTTTGACATAACGGAGCATAACTTCGTCAAAACGGTATTTTATTGATTGTGCCATCTGCTAAATCCTCGCGATCCTTTGTCCAGCCTGTGAAACTAAGGCTGTGTTCCTGCTTTTGTGTTGTCAGTGCCTGCTTCCACATTATACAAGAATTTATCGTTATAAAAAGACGAGGGACTGTCCAGCATTTCCGCCAAGCCTGCCTCACCCATTATCTCGTACAAGGTCGGCTGGTTCGAATAGAGATTAGTGCCGTAGGCTAAGCGGTCACCCTCTATTGTAACGCCCATGGCGGCAAGGGTTGTCGGGTAAAGGTCCATTACTGTGTACAAGCGCTGATACTGTCTTTCTTCAGACAAGTCCAGAGCGGAATTTATAATCACATTATAAATACGCCGCTGGTAGCCTGTCGGAATATCCTCAAAAAAAGTCTTATCCATGGAAAGATGATCGCCGATTAAGATGATGGTTGTGTTTTCGGCAAAGCTTTGCTCCAGGCACCACTCGACGAATTCAACAACGTCCCGGTCAGACCACATGATGCTGTTGGCATAGTTTGACTGGTGCAATCTTTCCCTGTCTTCATACTGGTATCCTTCCGGAAAATGAGTATCTACAGTCAGAATAGATACGAAAAACGGCTGATCCTGCTGGGCTATCTCGCTCAGACGCTCCCGGGAAATCTCAAACAATCTTTCATCGTTAATCCCCCAAAAGTCAAACTCGTACATGCCGTCGATTATGGGGATATAGCCGTTGAGGGCCAGGTATCTGTAATCAGTCATGACAAAGTCGCCATGCATTCGATAAAGGTCATCTCGTGAGGCGAAGCTTGAACTTGAACCCATCAACATTTCCAGATAATAGCCTTCTTCTTTCAAAATATCGCCAATCATGGTGGCTCCGGGCAAGTATTCGCCGTTTTTGGCATTAAAGGCGTTGGGATCATCCACAGGCAACTTAAGCGGAATCCCGCCCATCTGTCCGACCAGGCTAGTAGCTGTCCAGGCTAAAGATGCGAATTGGTTGGCCCCGCCTATTCGCCTGCTATGAGAAAAAGAGATGTTGTCATCATCCAGAAGTAGGTCGGTAAGGTTCGGGATGAGGTTTTGCTGCATGGCTCCACCGTTTGTTGTGTCAGCATAGGTTGTTTCCATGGACTCCAAATTGATATAAATAACATTTCGCTTGTTCTCCGGAAAAATCAGTTTGACATCATCCGGGTCAGTATAGTATTCCGCCCAGGCGGAGGATTCATGAGACATACTCTGCAAATAACTGTAGAGGCCGATTTGTCCCAAGGCAAATACGACTACCAGTAAGAAGATGCCGGTTGTCAGCAAAATAGCATTCCGGATTTTTATCCTATGCCTGATAAGTACTAATCTGGCTAAAAGATAGTAAAGTACGGCCGCAATCAAGGCCGCTATCAGGGCAGGCGGACCAAAACTCTTTAGAGGATTAAATCCCGTAGTTTCACCGGGTACTCGTATGTGGAAGAGAAGCTGTTCAAAACTGACATCCCCGATATTCCTCATATACCAAATTGTGGCAGTTAGAATGAAGGTGCTCAATATAACTGAAAGGATGCCCCAGGGCCAGCCGACCATGCGTTTATGGACTTTATTACTCAT
>WPCH01012550.1_pt1 | contig 97979 bp, 94 predicted proteins | sample 5399881 | NCBI WGS metagenome assembly WPCH01 (sample SAMN12869468, study PRJNA574797) | sludge metagenome | isolation source: wastewater treatment of pH5 | place: China:Beijing | collected 2019-05-20 | reverse complement strand
ATGCCTCATTAAATATAATTAGAAAATGTAAGCCTGATGCCTTAGGGACAGGGTTTAAAGGTTGGAACACGCCTAAACGAACTTACTTATTTGGGTAAGGTATCGTTTTAAAGGAGTAATTTTTAAATTACTTTTGTTCTAATCCGTTGAGAAACATCATTCCGATAAGTACAGAGATTAAGTATAAAAAAAGTAGTATGAGAAGTTTTAATATAACGGTGAAAAAGCCTATTCTTAAGACTAGCCATATAATAAATATTATATTAATTAAGGGAATTAGTACGACAATATAACAGATTACCCATTCTTTAAAATCAAATGCTTTAGATTCAAACATGTTTAACTCCCTTTAAAACTATAGATATAGTATACATAAAAAAGTAATAGTGTTGTTAGGTTTATGCTTTATAAAAAGAAAAAAACACGCATCATCTATATCATATAGTGGAGGGATATAGATGAGAGAGTGGATTATTATAGTTGTTATGATTACCTTTATATTACTGATCATGACATTTCCAAAAAAAGAAGCATATACATTTATAAATCATGAACAACAAGACATTATATTTTATCAAGTAACGATAGATGGAGCAGTTGAAAAACCAGGGACTTATACGATTTTTGAGCCAATGACATTAGAACAAATCTTAAAATTTGCGATGGGATTAAGAAGTGATGCAGACATATCTCATGTTGATATGTCAAAAATATACGATTCTAAAAGTGATATCTACATTCCATCACAAGATGAAGAAGTCATCGATATTTTAGAGAAAATTAATATAAATAAAGCAAATTTTCAAACCCTATTAACTATACCAGGTATACAAGAAAGACAAGCTGCAAGTATCGTTGTTTATAGAGAAGCAAACGGACTTTTTTTAACACTAGATGAACTCATTAATGTTAATCATATAGGACCTGCAACCCTTGAAAAGATTAGACCATATCTTACAACTTGATGTATTTTATAAGTATGCGATTGCGCTTATTATATGTATTGTTGGCTTTTATCATATAGAAGCCTTTTTCGTATTATTTGTTTATGTGATTTATGTTAGAAAACAGCTTTGTTTAGCTTTTTTAGGGTTTCTTATTCTTGTGTTATTTCTATTATTTTTAAGATTAAAAGACCATGACGTAATTGATGTCAATGATCAATACATGGTTGTAGATATTGATTACTATGAGTATTATGATCGCTATACGATTAAATCCGGTAGGTATAAATATCATATCTATGGAAACGAAAATACATATACCATAGGTGATGTCATTCATGTGAAAGGAAAGTATCAACCTTATCAAAATCAAAGGACAAAGTATGGATTTAATCAAAAAGACTATTATTTGTCTTTTCACATTCAGGGGCAAATAGATGTTGAAGAAGTTTCTTACATCAAGCATCAATTTCACCTATACGTGTATAGAAATCAGAGCTTATTAAAAGCAAAAGAACTGATAGAAAGTCCGTACATATTAGCCTTTATTTTTGGTGAAAGAATATACGATCAAGAAACCACTCATATCTATCAAAATTTTAATATTTTGTATATGTTTACCGTATCGGGCATGCATGTGTATTTTTTAATCATCATTTTAAAAAAAATCATGTTCATCATGAATATTAGAACAAATTTTCAACATGTTTTTATCATCATATTACTCAGTTATGTTTGTTATTTAAATCAATTTTCATATTCAGTTTTACGTTTACTCATCATCTATTTCTTAAGAATAATAAATAAAAAATATGCGCTATCAATGGCACACTTAGATCTTATATGTTTAACTTTTTTGGTCTTATTATATATACATATAGGATATATCTATCATCAAGGGTTTATGATGACGTTTGTCATCTTAGTGAGCTTAGAACTTTTCCATCCGTTTACAGAAAAACACCATGGCTATATTAAAAGATTGTTGATGTCCATCATTATCAGTTTTGCGATAATTCCTTTTTATCCAAATATTTATATCTTGCAAATTTTACTATTACCGTTCCTTATTACATGTATAACAACGTGTCTATATCCTTTAGCAATACTATCAATGGTCTCGATAAGATTTAATGAGCTTTTTGCAATAACTATCCAAGTATTTGAACAAATAATCCATTTTATATCTCAGTATCAAATCTATCATCATTTACCTAAATTTGGGTTTATTGCATCGATTTTTTATTATGGTCTCATCATATGGATGTGTTTTTCTAAAAACAGTATAACTGTTGTTAAAAGATTTATAATATTTATTGCTGTCATGTTTTTAATCATAATGGTTCAACTCAAACCATATCAAGAGACGATAACTTTTTTAGATGTAGGGCAGGGAGATACAGCAATTATTCATACAAACAGCTGTAGCGCCGTTATAGACAGCTATCATGGGACAACAGACTATCTTAAGCATCAAGGAATCTATCATTTAGATTATTTAATTTTAACGCATAGCCATGATGATCATATTAAAGAAGCGCTTGATATTTTAACATATATAAAAGTAGATTATATTGTATTAAGTCTATATGACAAAAACTATCCATTGTTTAATCAACAACCTTTGTTAGTCTCTGCACAACAACAACTCATGTGTGGTAACCTTTTATTTGATATTTTAGGTCCAATAAGAAATTATAATGATGAGAATAATCATTCGATCGTTTTAAAATTCACATTTGACAATACATCATTTCTGTTTACAGGAGATATCGAAAAAGAAGCAGAAATGGATTTAATGAACACTTATAAAGAGCAATTAAAAAGTGATGTCATAAAAGTACCTCATCACGGATCAAATACGTCTTCAACTGAAGCGTTTTTAACATATGTCAATCCGTCATATGCTATTTTTTCATTAAAGACACCAAATAGATACGGTTTTCCATCTTCAGAGGTTTTAAATCGATACATCAAAAATCATGTCATCATCTATCGTACTGATCAACATGGAACGATTATATATGATGCAAAAAGAAGGAAAGAAAAATGGCATGTTCATCTATCAATTTAAGGGTATTTTTAGTATAATAGTATTATCGAATAAGGAGGCATGATTATGGCAGACGCTATTTATGTTTTTCAAAGTCAAAATGAATATTTATTACATCATAGTGTAGAAGAAAAAATTAAAAAGTTAAATGTAGATCCATTTAATATCATGCGATATGATTTACTTGAAAATAAAAGTGAAGATATCTTAGAGGATATGCAAACCATTTCGTTTTTTTCTGAACAAAAAATAATTGTTATTAAAAATATTCAATTATTAGATAAAGTAGAAGATGATTCATTCAAGAAATGGACTCAATATTTTGAAAAACCAAATCCAGATGTTTATGTTATTATCGAGCAATTAGAAGTCTTACCAAAAACAAGTAAAACACAAGAATTGTTAATGACATATGCATTTATTGAAAAAATTGATGACATGAAAAAAGACGAATATCCAGAGTTCGTCAAAAATATGATCAAAAAATTCAATTATCAAATTACTGATGATGCAGTTAATGCTTTATTAGAAAGAACGAATTTTGATTTCCAATTGTTGTCGCAAGAAGCTGAAAAACTTATGTTATTTTCTTATGATAGTAAAGTTATTGAAGAAAAAGACGTGATTTTATTAGTCAGTAGAAATTTAGAAGAAAATATATTTGAACTGACCAATGCATTATTATCAAAAGATCAAGCGAAAACAATAGAGATATTTTACGATTTAGTCGCAAGAAACGAAGATCCTATTCGTATATTGAACTTTATTGTTAATAAAATTAGAGAATTAATTCATGCAAAACTACTCATTGAAAAAGGCTATCGTCAAGATGAAATCGCTGATCATTTCAATATAAAAAGTGGTCGAGCATATTATTTAGTGAAAAATGCTCAAAGAGCTGACTTTAACATCTTAGAAACACACTTAAAAAAACTAAGTAAACTTGATTTTGATATTAAAAGCGGTAAGATAGATAAAAAACTAGGTTTAGAACTATACTTGTTAGGAGCGTGACCATGCTAGATCATCAAAGAATATTGTTATTTGATTTTGAGACTACAGGATTATATCCAGATAAAGAACAAATTATTGAAATAGGTGCTATTTTAATGGAAAAACAAAATGGTGTCTATGTAGAAATTGAAAGTTTTGACCAATTGATTTTAAGTGATAAGCCATTGTCACCTAAAATCATTGAAATCACTCATATTACCGATGAGATGTTGTTAAGAGATGGTATTGAACAAGAAATTGCTTGTCAAAAGTTTATGGCTATGCTTGATATGAATCCTTTGTTAATTGCATACAACATTCAATTTGATTTATCATTTTTACATTTTTTTATTAGAAAATATTATGATCAAAACTACGTCATTAAAAATGATATATTGGATGTTATGGCAATCTACAAAGATAGACATCGATATCCACATCGACTGGATCAAGCAGTAGATACATATCAAGCAGATGTAAAAAATACACATAGAGCAATTGATGATATTAGAGCTACATTTGATGTCCTTAAAAAGATGCATGATGAAAATCCTAATATCAAAAAGTATGTTAATGTCATTGGGTATAATAAAAAATATGGAGTCAACGGTATAAGGTTGCCTCACGTGAGATATGTCGCACAATATGGTGGACAAAAAGAGATAGAAAGACTATAAAAAAAAGAAGCATCAAGGATGCGACTTCTTTTTATAGGCTGTTAACCAAGTTTGTTAATTGTGATTTATGTCTAGCTACGAAGTTTTTATGATAAATGCCTTTTGCTTGACCTTTGTCTAATTTCTTTTGAGCGAAAGATAATGCTTCAACAGCTTTTTCTTTATCATTTGCTTGAACTGCTAGTTCTACAGACTTAATTGCAGTTTTTACAGAAGATTTAAATGATGCATTACGTAAACGACGTTTTTCATTCGTTTTATTTCTTTTAATTTGTTGTTTGATATTTGCCACAGTTTCACCTCCTAATTACGCACAATTAATTATATCAAAACCAAATTAAAAATACAACAGTTAACCAATAAATATGTTAAAATAGATATATAATTAACAAAAAGGAAACCTTAATTATGACTACTGCAAATAAATTAACTATATTACGTGTTTTAATGATTCCTATGATGATCATTTTTCTTTATATAAAACCTTTAGACAAGTCGATCGGATTTCTCAGTTTATCGATAAATCAGTTTATATTTGCTATTTTATTTATCTTAGCAGCACTTACTGATATGTTGGATGGATATGTTGCAAGAAAATACAATCAAATCACGACGTTTGGCAAATTTTTAGACCCGATAGCTGATAAAGTATTAGTCTTGGCCGCAATGCTATATCTGATGATTCTAGATCCATCTAGAGTACCTATTTGGGCTGTAATGATCGTTATTATGAGAGAGTTTATGGTCACGGGTATTCGATTACTAGCTGTCGATAAAGGCTCAGTCATTGCTGCATCGCCTTATGGTAAGTTTAAAACAGCATCAACGATGGTAGCTTTAGTTATTTTATTGTTTAATGATTTTGGTTTAACCCCATGGATTGGTAATGTAGTATTTTATATTGCCATCTTATTTACAATCATTAGTGGAATTGATTACTTATTAAAGAATAAACACATAGTTTTTGAAAGTATTTAAAGTAAAAAGAAAAAAATTTATGTACTATAATATGGAGGTGCACAATGGATAAAGATAAAAGAGCACAAGCCCTAGAGGCTGCAATGAAACAAATAGAAAAACAATATGGAAAAGGTTCTGTCATGCGACTTGGAGATGAAGCAGATCGTCATGTTGCTGCGAATCCATCAGGATCTTTAGGATTAGATATCGCACTAGGAATTGGTGGTTATCCAAAAGGTAGAATTGTTGAAATATATGGACCAGAAAGTTCTGGAAAAACTACATTAGCACTTCATGCGATTGCTGAAGTTCAAAAAAATGGTGGATTTGTTGCATTTATAGATGCAGAACATGCGTTGGATCCAAAATATGCTAGAGCTTTAGGTGTTGATGTTGACAATTTGATATTATCACAGCCAGATACAGGCGAACAAGCATTAGAAATTGCTGAAGCACTCATTAGAAGCGGATCTGTTGACACAATTGTTGTTGATAGTGTTGCGGCTTTAGTGCCAAGTGCTGAAATCAATGGTGAAATGGGAGATTCTCATGTTGGTTTACAAGCTAGACTCATGAGTCAAGCAATGCGTAAACTCTCAGGTGCTATCTCTAAGACAAATACAACGGCTATTTTTATTAATCAAATTCGTGAGAAAGTCGGTATCATGTTTGGTAACCCTGAAACGACTCCAGGTGGTAGAGCACTTAAATTCTACTCATCTGTGCGTTTAGAAATTAGAAGAAGTGAAGCACTAAAAAATGGGGCAGATCTTATTGGGAATAAAGCAAACATTAAAGTTGTTAAAAACAAGGTTGCACCACCATTTAAAGTTGTTAGTGTAGATATCATTTATGGACAAGGCATCTCTAAGGTTGGCGAATTAATCGACTTGGCATCTGATAACGATATTATAAATAAAAGTGGTGCTTGGTATGCTTATGAAGGTAACAAAATTGGTCAAGGCCGAGAAAACGCAAAACAGTTTTTATTAGATCATAAAGACATTTATGATGCAGTCTATCAAAAAGTTTTAGACCATTATAAAATTTCTTATACAGATTAAGTTCTAAAACACTATGTAAATCATAGTGTTTTTTTTAACATTTTACCAATAAAAACGAATGAACTATTGTATAATATATAAAACATAGATAGTGAGGTGAGTTCATGATTGTAAAGATATTAAAAAGAATAATGATAGTCACATTAGTTGCCACAAGCATAGTTATAAATCATCCATATGAAAATAACAATGAAATGACATTTTCATATGAACTCACACATAAAACAAAAACCTTAGAAGATGCACAAGAATTAGCGTCTATTTATGAGTTAGAACTCATTGAATACTCAAACTTTGGGTTTTCTGTATACAAACCAAACACTCAGTATGATGAAACTTATTATCTCAAATTAGGGTTTGAATTAAATCACTCACATGAATTATTAGCAGGCTTTCCTTTTCCAACATCAGATAAAGATAAATTTTATGACGATCAATATGCACTAGATATGATGGAAATAGAATCGGCATGGACTTTGTCTACTGGAGACCCTGATTATTTAATCGCAATTATTGATACTGGTATTGATATAGATCACATTGAGTTTGAAGGCCGTATTTCACCTTTATCATATAATGCAAGAACAGATCAAGTAGGTATTGAACATGTAGATGATATCAATAGTCATGGAACGAGTGTTGCAGGTGTTATTGCTGCAAATAAAGATAATAAAGAAGGTATTGCAGGTATAGTTCAGCATAGTATGTTACTGATCATTCAAGCTAACAACTTAGATAATCCAGAAACAGAAAAAGATGAATCAATATCTTTTAGTGATGCAAATATTGCAAAATCTATCCGGTATGCAACTGAACAAGGTGCAGATATAATTAATTTGAGCTTAGGTGGTCCAGGCTATAATACCATTGTAAAAGAAGCTATTGAAGATGCCCATGAGAGTGGTATCATTATTGTTGCTGCTAGTGGAAATGAAGGTAATGATGAATTTATGTATCCAGCATCTTATCCATATGTAATTTCTGTTGGTGCAGTAGATCAAGATATGAATATTGCTGATTTTTCTACGTATAATGAGCATGTTGACATATCGGCTCCAGGTGTTCAAATTGTTACAACAGGCATTGATGAAGTGTATAAATCGGTCAGCGGAACATCGTTTGCTGCACCTCAAGTTACTGGTGTTATTGCACTGTTTCAGTCATATTTGCCTGATTATACTGATCAACAAACCATAACTCGAATTTTTGATTCAGCAATAGATAAAGGAGATTTTGGAAAAGATATCTATTATGGATATGGTGTTATTAATGCATATAAAGCTATGTTAGTTGATGGCATTACGATTAGTTTTGAAACCTACGGAGCTACACCTGTTGAACCGATATATATTCCTAGAAATGAAGTGTTTTATGTAGATGAGCCACAAAAAGAAGGGTATGATTTTGAAGGATGGTACTTAGATGAAGCGTTTTTAACTCCATTTACCATAGGTATTGACACATTAGATGATGATCATGTGTTGTATGCGAAAATGACTTTAAAGACATATATAATCACATTTGTCAATGAAGGCGAGCATATCGATGCAATGACAGTCTCTTTCGGGTCAACCTTTACAGTTCCAATACCTCACCTAGTAGGATATACATTTGAAGGATGGTATTTAGATGAGATGTATACATTATTGTTTACAGAAAACACTGTTACAGAATCTTTGACCTTATATGCTAAGTTTACAAAAAATCCTTATATCATTCAGTTTTTTATACAAGATAAGTTAGATCAAACAAACGAAGTATATGAAGGTGATACATTTGATTTATACATGCCAGATGGAGAAAATGAGTTTTTAGGATGGTACTTAGAACCAACATTCATTACACTTTATCAGATAGATTCAGTTTATGAAGATCTAAATTTATATGCAAGATTTGATGATGGGCAATACAGTGTTGTTTATTATGAAAGTGATTTACAGACAATTTTACTCATCCAGTTTGTCTTTGAAGGGATGGACGCAGTTGAACCTAGTGCTCCAGATAAAGCATCAACACCATCTTTTGATTATACGTTCATTGGATGGAGTGATTCAAATGAAAACATTCGAGATAATTTATCGATATACCCGCTTTATCAAGAAATATATATTAAAGGATCTATTGGCTTAAATGCTAGTATCGATACCGTTTTTCAATACAGTAGTTGGATAGATCGAGGCGTTACTATTAAAGATGATTTACTAACTTATGAGTTAAGAGAAGCTGTGGATTTGAATACAGTTGGTAGATATGAACTTTATTATGATATTTATTTCAATGAAGCAGTTATTGATACATTAATTAGAATTGTTCATGTCATTGAACCAAAAGTAGAAATCACTTTAAATAAAGATATTACCACACTCTATCAAGGAGAAACTTATATTGACCAAGGTGCAACCTCTAATTTAGGAGAAGTAACTGCTACATCTAATGTGGATACTCATCTACCAGGGGTATATGAAATTATTTATGAAGTTATTTATAATGAACAAGTATATAGCGCTATTAAATATGTTTACGTGGTAGAGAAAAATGATAATCATATGACAAATCAAGTGTATATCATACCAAAAACTAAGGAGTGGGATATATGAAACGGTTCATAATAATCACTTTATTAGCAGTTTTACTTATAACGCTATCTGCTTGTCAAGATCCTTCAATTGATCGGTTAAAAATATCACTTAATCCTAGCGTTGATACGATTGAAGTCAATACAACGTATATTGATGAAGGTGCAAAAGCATCATATGGTTTTAGAACATTAGATGTTCAAGTTGTTATGGATGAAGTAGACACAACAAAACCAGGAGTTTATGAAATCATATATAAAGCAGTGTATTTAGATTTTGAAAAAACAATAACCAGGTATGTTACAGTTATTGATTCAAATCTTTTAAACATCTTTTTAAATGAAGGAGTTGACACTATTTTTGTTGGAGAAACTTGGATGGATAGTGGCATATCAAGTGATCAAGATGTTCATGTAGAAGTCATTGGAAGTGTGGATGTTTTATCTCCAGGTGAATATATAATTACCTATCGGATTAATGATGGAGAAATACTTTTAAGACGTTATGTAAATGTTATAGAAATGAATGAATAATAAATGCTCATATTATTGGCGATATGAGCATTTTTTGAGTCATATTATTATCCTATTTTTAAAAAATTGTTATAATAGAATCAAATTTATAAATAATATAAAGAAATGAGGTCTCTTATGAAACATCAAAACATTTATGAAAACTTTTTAGAGCATTTAAAAAATGAAGATAAAGAACAAAGTGTTACATACGTATTATCACTCTTAGATGAAAAGAAGTTAAGTATAGAAGAGTTATACAAAAATGTCTTAGCACCTTCACTTATTTTTTTTGAGTGTGATGTTGATGATGAAGAAATTTGCATATGGAAAGAGCATTTAAGAACATCAATTATTCGTACCATCTTAGAATCGGTATATGCATACATCGTTAAAAGAAAGCGTGAAGTAAGACCTATCAATCAGAAAGTTGTTGTGTTAACTCCGGCTTTTGAATATCACGAGATCGGAGCTATTATGGTTAGTCATTTTCTGCTTTTGCAAGGCTTTAATGCATCATATATTGGGGCAAATACACCCAAAACAGAAATTTTGTCTGCCATTAGAGCTTATCAACCAGACTATATCGCACTTAGTGTTACAAACCCCTACAATATTGTCGTTACAGAGCAAATATGTAGAGAAGTTAGAAAGTTTTTCCCAGAAGTTAAAATCATCTTAGGTGGACAAGCATTTGATAAACAAGCCGCTTTATCAAGTATTTCTTATGATTATTTACTTGAAGATTTTGATGCGATTGAAAAGTTTGCTAAAGAGGTGACATCATGAAATTAGCATTTAGTATTGCATGGCGTTTTTTGATGTCTGCTAAAAAGCAAACAGTCGTCATTGTCTTAGGGATAGCAGTTGGTGTTTCCGTACAAGTGTTTATTGGATCTTTAATTTCTGGATTACAAAAAGATTTAATAAACACCGCAATCGGATCAACTTCTCAATTGACTGTAACATCTAGTGTTGATCGACAAGTTGAGTTAAGTGATACAGTTACTATTGAATTACCTATTATCAATGATGATATGTTAGTATCAAAGATTAAAAACCATTCCGATCAGTTTGAACATGTAACCCCTACATTAGAAGTTATTGGGTTTATAGAAAAAGACGGGATAGAAAAACAAGTGGTTTTTAGAGGACTTGATTTAGCAAGTGCAGAAGGTATTTATAAATTTGAGTCTGACGAAAAAATTGTTATTGGCAACATGCCACAAGCTGCAGACGAAATGATATTAGGTATTGAGTTTTACAACGAATATCAAAACAATAACATTAATTTATATGATCAAGATCAACCAGTTACTGTTGGGATTAGAAGACAAGGGTCTTCAAAAGTAGATGAGTATAAAGTTGTTGGATTTTTTGATTTAGGTGTCAAAGCATTAAATAATGCTTGGGGTATTGGATTTTTAGAAGCAGCTAGAAATATTTATGGAATCGATGATTATATTTTTTCATCAATTGAAATGCAAATTAAAGATCCGTTTTTGGCTGAGGAACTAGCTTTATCCCTTCAAAATGATATCGGAGATACATATCAGTCAAGTAACTGGATGGTAGAACAAGCCTCTTTATTATCCGGTTTACAAGGCCAATCTATATCATCAATTATGATTCAAGTGTTTGTGATTGTCGCAGTTGTATTAGGGATTGCGTCAACATTAGCAATTACCGTTATTCAAAAATCTAAACAAATTGGTATTTTAAAAGCGATGGGATTAAAAGATAAGGATGCATCATATGTTTTCTTATTTGAAGGTGCTATTTTAGGTATTTTTGGAGCTATAGCTGGAGTTTTATTTGGTGTTGGATTATCAGCAGCGTTTGTAACATTTGCGATTGATTCGACTACTGGCGATCCTGTAGTACCGCTTAACATTGAGCCATCATTTATCTTGCTTTCAGCGTTTATTGCATTATTTGCATCTGTTTTATCAGCATTTTTCCCAGCGATTAGATCTTCTAAAATGACAGTTATAGAGGTGATTAGAAATGCCTAAAATCGTAGAATTAAAAAATATCAATAAAATTTATGGTGAAAACACACCTAATCCAACACAAGTGCTTTTTGATTTTAGTTTAGATTTTGAAGCTTCAACGTTCAATTCAATCATCGGCCAATCTGGAAGTGGTAAATCAACACTATTAAACATCTTAGGCACATTAGATAAAGCAACTTCTGGAGATGTATATATCAATGGTATAAATACTCAAAAAATGAAGAAAGATGAAATTTCGACACTAAGAAATCAATCTATTGGATTTATTTTCCAATTTCATTATTTACTTCCTGAGTTTACAGCATTAGAAAATGTTTTACTGCCATATAAAATAACAAAAAAACCATTAACTAAAGAGATTATAAATCGAGCTAATGAACTACTTGATATTGTAGGTTTAAAAGATAAGAAGAATAATTTAGCAGTTAATCTATCCGGCGGACAACAACAAAGAGTAGCGATAGCTAGATCATTAATTAATAATCCAAAAATCATATTAGCAGATGAGCCTACTGGGAACTTAGATAGCGATACAACGGATCAAGTTTATGAACTGCTTAGAGAAATTAATCAAAAATATAAAACCACTTTTATAGTTATTACTCATGATAGACATATTGCTGAAAAAGCAGATCGAATTATTGAGATTAAAGATGGTAAGATACATCTTGATATTTATAAACAATAACTGTAATCATATATAAAGCTAAAGACATCAACCAAAGATTGATGTCTTTTTCAATATGTATAGAAAAGTTTTGTTGAATAAAAAAAACCATACCGATTGATATGGCTTAAAAGTTAATCAGGAACAACAATTTTCGGATTAATATCAGATAAAGGAAATTTCACATATTCTACATCAACTACCGTTTGACCAGCCGTTTGATAAGTCGTTTCAACTTTTATATATAAATTAGGCTCTTCTATACTCACAAATAATAATGGAGTGTGTGGAAGATCAAAATTAAAATCAATTGCGAACGAAATCATATTTGTCGATAAGACTCTTGATACTCCAACAGAAGTGAAGTTTTTCCAATCTGTTTTAAGCACAGGTGTAATTCTTACTGTTTCAATTTGAAAATTAGGGTTAGCAGTATATTTCATGTTAAATCTATAATAACCACCATCAAGCTCATCATAATCAGTTAAAGTTGGTCTTTTTAAGGCATCCCATTCAATATTTAAGGTGATTGCAGTTAATTCATCAGCATCAACAAAATGTCTTATCTTCTCAGATTCTTCAGTTATTTCTTGGTCAAAATATACTGATTTATTTGAGGTGTAACTTCCAACATACGCTGTAACGACTAATGCAATCGGTAAAACGATAAAAAACAACCATATGCCCAGTTTAACTCTATTTTTATGAATCCATGTGAATATTGAAGGTCGTTTTTTTTGATTTTGTTTGTTCATTATCTCATACCTCTCTTCTTGTGTACATTTTCTATTATACACAAATTTTATAAAATTGAAAGACGAAACCATTTCTTCATATGAATTACATTGACTTAAGAAGCAAAAATAAGTTATAATAAGATAGTATTGTGTATCTAACAATTAGAAATTAATTGTTGAAATATGTATCAATCAAATAAAATCAAATGGAGGTGTTAGAATGTTATTACCAATAGCATTCGGTGTAATCGAAGTCATCTCCATTTTGCTAGCCCTTTTAGGTGGTCTTATTGTTGGGTACTTAATTCGTGTATGGCATCACGAAAAAAGTATCAAAGCAACTAAGGCTGAGGCTGAAAAAATTGTTGAAGATGGAAAAAAAGAAGCCGAAAAGGCAAAACGAGAAAGTGTTTTAGAAGCAAAACAAGAGATTTTTGCGTTACGTAAAGATTTTGAAAATGATATGCGCGAGCGTCGTCAAGTTGTAGTTACTTTAGAGAATAAAGTATCTCAACGTGAAGAGAACTTAAATAATCGTGCGATTCATTTAGATCGAAGAGAACAATCTTTATCTGCACGTGAAGAGAAACTTGATGAAAGAAAAGAACAACTTGAACAATTAAATAGCAAAGTGGAAGAGACGTTAAAAGAACAAGAGCAAAAACTCATGGAAATTTCTAGTTTATCTGTAGAGCAAGCTAGAGAAATTATCATGGGAAGAGTAAGAGAAAGCATTTCAGATGAAATTGCGACTTACATTAAAGAAGAGGAAGAAAAAGCTAAAGACGAAGTTCATTCACGTTCTAAAGAGTTGTTAGCATTAGCTATTCAAAAGTATGCTAGTGAAACAACTACGGAAAGAACTGTATCTGTAGTTGATCTACCAAATGATGAGATGAAAGGTCGAATCATCGGTAGAGAAGGGCGTAATATTCGCACTATAGAAGCATTAACCGGTGTTGACCTTATTATTGATGATACACCTGAAGCAGTCGTTTTAAGTGGGTTTGATCCTGTCCGTAGAGAAATTGCCAAACGTGCTTTAAGTACGCTAGTATCTGATGGACGTATTCACCCAGGACGTATTGAAGAAGTTGTAGAAAAAGCAAGAGTTGAAGTTGATATGTTTATTCGTGAAGCTGGAGAAGATGCAGTGTTTACGGTAGGTGTAGGACGTATTCATCCAGATTTAGTGAAACTTTTAGGACGATTAAGTTTTAGAACTAGCTATGGTCAAAATGTATTAAAACATTCAATTGAAACAGCATTTTTAGCTGGGAAGTTAGCAGCTGAAATTGGAGAAGATGAAATATTAACAAGACGTGCTGGACTTCTTCATGATATCGGTAAAGCCGTTGATCATGAGGTTGAAGGTGGGCATGTTGAGATTGGTGTAAAACTTGTTAGCAAGTATAAAGAACCAAAAGAAGTTATTGATGCAATCGCTTCTCATCATGGTGATAAAGAAGCAGAAAGTGTTATTGCAGTGTTAGTAGCTGCTGCAGATGCATTAAGTGCTGCTAGACCAGGTGCTAGAAGTGAATCAATGGAAAATTATATTAAACGTCTAGAACAATTAGAAGCCATTTCGAATGAAACTCCAGGCGTTGAAAAGTCTTATGCGATACAAGCAGGACGTGAAGTAAGAGTTATAGTTAAAGCGGAAGAAATCGATGATTTATCTACATTTAAGATTGCTCGAGAAATTAAAGAGCAAATTGAAGAAAAGATGACTTATCCAGGGACTATTAAAGTTACTGTTATTCGTGAAACTAGAGCTACAGATATTGCAAAATAAGAGGCTTATGCCTCTTTTTGTTAGAAAAGAAGGTTATTTATGAAAATATTGTTTATTGGAGACATTTATGGATATCCTGGGGTTGAGATGCTTGAAACTCATTTACCAGAAATAAAAAGAGTGCATAAACCTAACTTAACCATTGTAAATGCAGAAAACGCTGCGCATGGACGCGGGATTACAAAAAACATTTATAAAACGATTATGAGTTTAGGTGTTTCTGCAATAACAATGGGAAACTGGACTTGGGGAAACAAGGAGTTGTTCGAGTTTATCGATGAGTCTAAAATCATTAGACCATTTAATTATAAAGAAGCTCCAGGAAAAGGCTTTTTGACATTAAACTATAATGGTAAAAAAGTGTTGATTATCAATGCGTTAGGAAGAACTTTCATGAATTCAAATTTAGATGATCCTTTTACTGGGGTAAAAGCAATCATCGAATCTCAAGATGCTGATATGTCGTTTGTTGATTTTCATGCTGAAGCTACCTCTGAGAAAGTTGCTTTGGGTCATTATTTAGATGGTATAGCAGATGTTGTAGTAGGAACACACACACATGTGCCTACTGCAGATGAAAGAAAACTACCTAAAGGAACTTTATATATCACAGATGTTGGCATGACAGGACCTCTTGATGGCGTTATTGGTGTGGACAAAGATATTGTCTTAAGTAGATTCTTAAATGGATTTTCTACACCAAACAGAGTTGCGGAAGGTCCAAAACAATTAAACGCTGTCATTATAGATTTAACTAAAAAAACAATTAAAAGGATACATTTAGAAAGCGAAACAGTATAAATCATACTGTTTTTTCATGTATAATAGATATGGTGATGATATGAGCAAAAAAATAGATATTGAAAAATATTTTACGCCTGACTTAACTAAGGCGAGAAAAAGAACTAAAAAAACAATTGAAGAAGTAAAGTTTGACTTAAAGGAAACTTACAAAAAAATAGGTATAAATAAAACCTATTTAATTCATACATATGGATGTCAAGGTAATGAAGCTGATAGTGAGACTATGGGTGGTATTTTAGAGTTGATGGGGTTTAACTTAGCAACATCAGAAGAAGAAAGTGATGTTATTATTATAAACACGTGTGCGATTAGAGAAAATGCAGAAAATCGTATTTGGGGCGAACTTGGTCGCTTAAAAGCTTATAAAAGACAAAATCCAAATCTCATTTTAGGTTTAGCTGGATGTATGGCTCAAGAAGAGAATGTTGTTGAACGTGTTTTAAAAAAATACCAGCATGTCGATTTGGTCTTTGGAACGCATAATATTCATAAACTGCCAGAATATGTTCAAACAGCAATGTTTGCTAAAGAAAGAGTTATTGAAGTGTTCTCTAAAGAAGGAGAAATCGTAGAAAATCTACCTAAAACAAGACATCATAAGTTTAAAGCTTGGGTGAACATTATGTTTGGTTGTGACGAGTTTTGTACATATTGTATTGTTCCTTATACTAGAGGTAAAGAACGATCTAGATCTAAAGAAGAAATCCTTGACGAAGTTAAAGATTTAGTGTCCAAAGGATATAAGGAAGTAACTTTATTAGGGCAAAACGTTAACGCTTATGGTAAAGATAAAAAAGAAGATGATTACACCTTTGGTGATTTATTAAAAGATTTAGACAAAACAGGAATTGAACGTATTAGGTTTACAACCTCTCATCCACATGATTTAGATAAGAAAACGATGGAAGCGATGAGAGATTCAAAACATGTTATGCCATTTTTCCATCTACCTGTTCAATCAGGATCAAATACAGTACTTAAGAAAATGAATCGCCATTATACAAAAGAGTCATATTTAAAAGTACTCAATGATTTAAAAGAAACCGTTCCTGGTATTTCAGTAACTACAGATATTATTGTTGGTTTTCCTGGAGAGTCTGAAGCTGATTTTATGGAGACACTTGATTTAGTAGAAAAAGCACAGTTTGAAGGTGCATTTACATTTGTGTTTTCTAAAAGAGAAGGTACACCTGCAGCATCTTTTGAAGATTCAACACCAGAAGATGAGAAAAAACAAAGATTATATCGCTTAAATGAAAAAATAAACGAAGGATATTTAAAAGGATCAACACGCTTTTTAAATCAAGTAGTTAAAGTCTTAGTTGATGGTGTTTCAAAACATGATGATCAAGTGCTTGCTGGGTATTCTGAACATCAAAAGTTAGTTAATTTTAAAGGGGATCAATCATTAATTGGTCAAATCGTTGATGTGAAAATCACCGTGGCTAAGACATGGTTTTTGATGGGTGAGCTCGTTGACTGAAAAAGATAAATTAATCGAAATGATTAAAAATGATGAACGGATTAAGCGATATCAAGCGATTGAAAATATCATCAATAATGATGAAAAACTTAAAGCTAAGATCAATAAATTAAAGACTATTCAAAAGCAACTGGTTAATGCAAAAGAGATTAATAAACAAAAATCTGTTGAGCATTTTCAAAAGCAATATGACACACTTTTGGAAGAAATTGAACTAACGCCATTAATGTCGGATTATCTCGCACTACAAGGCGAAATAAACGAAATGATTCAAGCAATAGCAGAAATCATCGAAGATGGTATTAATAAAGAATTAAACACCAAATGACCTTAAATCATGTATTTAAGGTTTTTTTCATATTAAAAACTTGATAAATAACAAAAAAAATTGTATGATTAAATAAAGAGTTCTAATGGAGGTTGTTTATGCCAAGATTAACTAGAGAGAGTAATGTTATGGTTGGAAATAAGGAGTTTAAAGTCGAAGATCTACTAAAGACCATCATTTATTTACCAGCATCTACGATCAAGTCTTATTTTATGGATCTTGGGTTAACTATTCCTAGAGAATTGCGTATGTTTGTTTTAAAAGAAAATTTAAGAGAGAAAGTTGTTGAAACTAGAAAGTCAAGACTAACAATGGCTGATGAGATTAATTATCGTCTATCATGGTTTACTGAGTTTTCTGAAACTCAACTTGAAAACTTACTTGTCTTTTTTGATGATGAACAAATTTTTAGAAACTTCCTTGAAGATTTTTGGACAGATGTATTTGGTTATATGGTTGACAAACAAGTCCCAGCAGCTGATATTAAAAAACTTTATGACTTAAGTGTTCAACATGTAAAAGCATCTGGTCTAGATTTACCTAATCTAAAAACATACAATAGAGAGTTGAAAGATATTTTCTATGATAGTTTTGGACGTATAGATGGTCTGGCACCACAAAAATTAAGACCAGTATTATATAAGAGTTCAACACTTGGAGAGATTAGAGATTTAGGCACAAAATATGGTGTTAGTGTTCCAAGAAGATTGAAGAAAAGTGAACTTGCTAAAATTATTATTGAAGAATTAAAAGATGAAGGTAAATATACAGAGGAATTAGAAAAGAAAGTAAATGGCATGTCTGTTATACTTTTACAAAGATTTGCTATCGATCATGATATTAAAGCTTCAACAGAACTTAAAAAAGAAGAAATCATTGAGTATATTTTAAAGAATGCAGAAGAAACAAAAGAATCATATTTTGTTCCAAGTTCTATTGAAGACTATGAAAAAGAAGTGCATGATGTATCTGAAGAAGTAGTTGAAGAACCTAAGGCTGAAGAAAAGCCTCAAGAAGAACCAGTAGAAGAAAAAGAGCCTGAGCCAGAAATCATTGTTGAAGAAGAAGTTGTGGTTGAAGAAGAAATTGAAGAAGTTGAAACAAAAGTTGAGCCTGAGCAAAAAGCAGAAGTTCAATATGTTCAGTCTAATTTAAATTTAGAAGAACTCGTTTTAGAAATTAGAAAATTAAGAGAAGCGTTTGAAAAATCACATGAATATGATGCAGTTGAAATTAAACCAGAACAACATCAAGCAGAAACACTTGAAGTTGATCATCTTGAAGATTCAGAAACACTCAGTGTAAATCAACAAGAAGCAGTGGTATTAAATTCTGCAGAATTTTATGGTGACGCTAAACAATATAAAAAATTACATAAAAAAGATGAAGCAGATGAACGTGAAAAATTTATTGAAGATAAAAAAGAAGCGTCATCTATTGGTACAGATAAAAACGGTGATGAATCAGCACTTCCAGCAGAAGCTAGAGTATTAGGTAAAATGTTTAAAGGTTTAGGTAAGTTCTTATTTAAACTTCTAAAAGTTCTACTAAAAATAGCATTAATAGTTGCTCTTATTGCTGTTGTCGTACTTATACTTTATGGACTTTTAACTTATTACACTGATTTAGATTTCCTTGATGGTGTAAGTAGTTCAATTAATGGTCTACTACAAATTGGTGGTCGAGGATTACTTGACTTTGTTCACCACCTATTTAGCTCAGTAGGCATGTAACTTAAAAATTATAAAAAATAGGGGGCACCTATGGACAAACAACAGTATACCCCAATGATGCAACAATATCTTGAAATTAAAGAAGACTACGCTGATGCGATAGTCTTTTTTAGATTAGGTGATTTTTATGAAATGTTCTTTGATGATGCTATTTTAGCATCGAAAGTATTAGAAATCGCATTAACATCAAGAGATGCAGGGGCAAAAGTACCTATGTGTGGTGTACCATATCATTCTGTGAAACCATACATTCAAAAACTCATTGAAAAAGGGTTTAAAATAGCGATAGCTGAACAAGTAACTGAACCAGGAAAAGGATTAGTTAAACGTGAAGTAACACGTTTAATTACACCAGGAACGGTATTTGAAGAAGGTATATTAGATCAAAACTCTAATAATTTTATTGCGAGCATTTTACTCACTGAAAAAGGATATGCTTTAACATATATTGATATATCCACTGGAGAAAGTTTTATAACAGATGCGTTAGAGAAAAAAGAAGCACTTGATTTAGTTTTGTCTTTAGACATTAAAGAAGTAGTTGTGCCTGTTCATTTTGATCAATGGTTTATTGATGAACTAAAATCACATGGATTACTTATATCTTATGCAAATGATTATGAGTTACATGATTACAGTTATGTTAGACATCTCGAAAGAGAGCAAAGACGTGCTGCATCATTTTTAATCAACTATTTATCTAAGACACAGATGCAAACACTTAATCATTTAATGCCAGTAGAGTATGTCGTTAAAATTGGACAGATGCATGTTGATTATCGAGTGAAAAAACATTTAGAAATCATGGAGTCACTAACACTTAATCACAAGACAACACTCGCTTACTGGCTTAATCATTGCCAAACAGCAATGGGTTCTAGATTATTAAAGTCGTATTTAAATCATCCGCTTAAGGATCAAGATGCTTTAAATGAGCGCTATGATTTTATTGAAGCGTTTATGCCATATCTTCCAAGAGAATCTATGCAAGAACATTTGAAGTATATCTATGATATCAATAGAATTGTAGGTAGAATTTCATTTAATACTGTTAATGCTAGAGATCTATATCAGTTAAAAGAAACATTAAGACATGTTCCAGAAATTAAAGAAACATTAAAAAAATATGAACATGCAAAAGTTCAAGATCTAGTTCAAAAAATAAAAGATCACCGTCCTTTATTTGAGTTTTTAGATCATTCGATTTCCGATGATCCACCATTGACGCTTAAAGATGGTGGGATGATCAAAGAAGGATATAATGAAGCATTAGATGAACTTAAAAATATCAATCTTAATGGCGAATCATGGTTAGCAGAGTTTGAAATTTCAGAACGAGAAAGAACAGGAATTAAAAACTTAAGAGTTGGATACAATCGTGTATTTGGTTATTATATAGAAATATCTAAAGGCAATACACAATATGTAAAAGATGAATATGGTTATGAGAGAAAACAAACATTAACGAATAGTGAAAGATATATATCCCCAGTATTAAAAGAAAAAGAAGCACAAATATTAAATGCTAAAGATAAAGCGATTCAATTAGAATACGAATTATTTAAAGAAATTAGAAATCATGTTGAAACATATACGCATGATTTACAAGAACTATCTACACAAATTGCGATGATTGATGTCTTTTTGAATTTAGCAATTATTAGTGAAAAAAATCAGTATCAAAGACCTGTGCTACATAAACATAGAGAGGTCGTTATAAAATCTGGTCGTCATCCTGTTGTTGAAAAATTTACAACATTCATAAAAAATGATGTTTTAATGGATGAAGGTGAAATATTTTTAATTACAGGACCAAATATGAGTGGTAAGTCCACTTATATGCGAATGTTTGCGATGATTGTTTATATGGCTCAAATAGGGTGTTTTGTGCCAGCAGATGAAGCGAAACTTCCGATTTATGATGCACTATATACACGTATTGGATCTTCAGATGACTTATCTGGTGGGAAATCTACATTTATGGTTGAAATGGTTGAATCTAACGATGCTTTAACGCATGCAACGAAAGATTCACTAATCTTATTTGATGAAATAGGTCGAGGAACAGCGACATATGATGGTATGGCACTTGCTCAAGGTATGATTGAGTATATACATGAAAAGATTGGTTGCCAAACTTTATTTTCAACACATTATCATGAACTAACTGTTTTAGATAAGAGTTTAGATAGATTAACAAACTTATGCGTTAAAGCTAAAGAAGAAAATCAAACAATGGTATTTCTACACCATGTTGAAAAAGGCACTACTGATAAATCATATGGTATACAAGTAGCATCACTAGCACACTTGCCTAAGTCATTGATTACAAGGAGTAAGCAAATTCTTGAGAAGTTAGAAAATAAAGAAAATAAAGTAGCTTTAGATTTGTTTAATTATGATGATTTTGAAGAACAACAAGCACAAATGATTAATTCGATAGATGTAGAGGTTTTAGAAGAACTCAAACGTGTTCAAATTGATCAAATGACACCTATTGATGCATTACTATTAATTAAGCATTTACAAACCATATTAAATAAAAAGTAGGTTCATATGTCAGTTATTACTAAAATGGATCCGCGCTTAGCAAATATGATTGCAGCTGGAGAGGTTGTTGATCGACCGAGTTCTATCGTTAAAGAACTCGTTGAAAATGCCATTGATGCGCAAGCCACATCCATTACAATTGAAATTGAAGATGTAGGTATGAAAAAAATCACTATCACTGACAATGGTTCTGGGATGGATTTTTCTGATGCACATTTAGCATTTGAAAGACATGCGACATCGAAGATTAAAAACGAACATGATTTAAGTCATATTCATACTTTAGGATTTAGAGGTGAAGCGTTAGCTGCGATTCAATCAGTTGCTAAAGTTTCATTAAAAACAAAAATGAAAGACCAAGAAGGTATTGAAGTAATTTATCATGGTGGTCATTTTGTTGAAGATAGAAAGACAAGCTTAAACAATGGTACAGTAGTAACTATAAGTGATTTATTTTATAATACACCAGCTAGATTTAAATATATTAAATCAGAACAAGCTGAAAGATATCAAATTATTGATATTTTTGACAGGTTAGCACTAGCTAATCCTAACATAAGATTTAAATTGTTTTTTGATCAAAAACTTGTTAAAGAAACATTTGGTAATGAGGATTTCAATCAGTTAATTGATCAAGTTTATGGCTCGAAAATAACAAAAGATATGATGGTATTTAAGCAAACTTTCCAAAACATTCATATCACTGGATATTTAATCAGTCCTTCTATAACGAGATCTAGAAAGAAAGATATTTCTGTTTTTGTTAATAAAAGATATATAAAAAATTATAAATTGATTCAAGCTGTCATTGATGGGTATCATGGGTTTTTGATGACACAAAAATATCCGATCGCACTTATCCATTTAACCATGGATCCACAGTTACTAGATGTAAATGTGCATCCTCAAAAATATGAAGTTAAGTTTGTCAATGAACTATTAATCGCATATCAGATTGAGCATTTCGTTAAGCAAACATTAGAGCAAAAAACACATCAAATACCCGAAAGGTATCAAGAGATTAAAAAACCTGTTCATGAATCATATGAAGTTCAGCATTTAGATTTCGAGATGATTGAAGAATCGACAGATAAAAAAGAAAATCAGATGGCACCAAAAATACCTGAGTTTGACTATATTGGTATCTTTTCTGGGACTTATTTGTTGTTTCAAAATAAAGATGGTTTATTTCTAATAGATCAACATGCGGCTCAAGAGCGCATCCGTTATGAGTATTATTTTGAAAAATTAGGGACTCCAAATGCTCAAACAAAGCAACTACTTATACCACATGAACTAAACCTAACACATAAAGATTTAGAAGTGATTAAACAATATGAAAACGAGTTTAAGTCACATCAGTTTATGTTTAAGAATCATGAGATTATAGGATTGCCTACATGGATTAGAGAACAAGATATTGATAAAGCTATTGAAGAAATGATTGCTCAACTTGATGAGCATGAAAAGATAGATTTAAAAATGCTAAGAGATCATTTAGCAAAAGATATTTCATGTAAAAGTTCTATTAAAGCAAACCAACATATCTCTAAACAAGAAGTAATGAAATTGATATCTGATTTAAGACAGTGCAAAAATCCTTACACGTGTCCTCATGGCAGACCAACAATCATCAAACTAACACATTATGATGTTGAACGTATGTTTAAGCGGGTGGTTTAATGAAAAAAGTTATTGTAATTGTAGGACCTACTGCTTCTGGTAAAACAAAACTTTCTGTTGAGTTAGCTAAAAGAGTTCAAGCAGAAATTATCAATGGAGATTCTGTTCAAATTTATAAAAGGTTAAATATTGGATCTGCTAAGATTAAACCAGAAGAAACAAATGGGATAAAACATCACTTATTTGATATTGTAGATCCTAAACACACATATAGTGTCTACAACTTCCAACGAGATGTAAGAAATCTTATCAATCAAATTGATATACCTATGATTGTTGGTGGTACAGGGCTATATATTAAAGCAGCATTATACGATTATGAGTTTGATAAAGAAAACCATCATCAATATCAAACATTAGAACATTTATCTAATGAAGCTTTATATGATCAGTTGATGTTATTAGATCCTGAGATTAAAATAGATGCTCAAAATAGAAGACGATTAATTAGGGCTTTAACACTTGCTAAACAAGGCGTGTTACGTTCTAAAAAGAATAAGAAAGATGAGTTGCTATATGATGCATGCGTCATATATCTTGATTTAGACCGAAAGGTCTTAGAAGAGAGACTCCATTTTAGATTAGAGCAACAACTTAAAGATGGGTTTATTGAAGAAGTAGAAGATTTACTTAACGATCATATAAGTGTCAATGCCATTGGATATCGAGAAATTGAACAGTATTTAAAACAAGAGATATCTTTTGATGAGATGAAAGAACTTATTATAAGAAAAAGCAAGCAATTGGCTAAGAAACAAAAAACATGGTTTAAAAATCAAATGCAAACACATATCATTGATGCACTTGATCAACACGTTATTGATCATGCATATGGTATTGTTAAAGAATTTTTAAATCAAAAGGAGCACTTATGAAAATATATATCATTGGTATGCCTGGATCAGGAAAAACTACAGTTGCTAAGCATTTAGCAAAAGCTTTAAAATACACGTATATCGATTTAGATGCATTAATAGAAAAAGATGCTTTAATGTTTGTTGAAGAAATCTTTGAAAAATATGGTGAAGATAAATTTCGTGTACTTGAAACAGAAGCACTTAAGTCAATAAACACTGAACCTGCTGTTATTTCATGTGGTGGGGGTATTGTTACTAAAAAAGAAAATAAATCACTTATGCATGGATTAAAGCTTTATTTAGACACTGATATAAGCGTTATTAAAGAAAGATTGGAAAATGATTATCAAAGACCGTTACTCAGAAAGACCACATTAGAACAGCTTTTTGATGAAAGATTTTTAAAGTACCAAGATTTTGCAGATGCAATCATTAATAATAATTATGATATTGACCAAACTGTTAAAGTTATTCTAAATTATTTAAAAAGTGAGGCAATTGAATGAACATATTAGTTTTACATGGACCTAATTTAAACATGTTAGGAAAAAGAAACGTTGAACATTATGGAACATTTACATTAGATGATCTTTATCAAGAGATTGCGGATTACTTTGAAGAGATCGAATTTTTCTTTTTTCAAAGCAACCATGAAGGTGAACTCATTGATGTTATTCAGCATGCTGAGCATGATTTATATGATGCTATATTAATTAATCCTGGAGCTTATACACATACATCTATAGCTATAAGAGATGCACTTGAATCAGTAGAATTGCTGAAAGTTGAGGTGCATTTATCAGACATAGAAAAAAGAGAATCTTTTAGAAAAATTGACTATATAAAAGATGTATGTCAGAAACGATTTATGGGTAAAAAAATTGATAGTTACATAGAAGCAATCCAATATATTAAAGAAAATCTGTCATAAATATTTCATCATTATGACAACAAAAAACCTTAAATTATTATTTTTTGATTTTCTTTATATGACTTGTTTTTTAGTCTAAATCATGTATAATAAAGATAGACATTAAATTGTTAGAATTTTTAAAAGGAGTATCGTAATGAAAGGCACTGTAAAATGGTTTGACTCTGATAAAGGATATGGATTTATCTCATCAGAAGACAACAAAGACATTTTTGTACACTTTTCAGCAATTCAAACTGAAGGTTACAAAACATTAGCAGAAGGCGACCAAGTAGAATTTGAAGTTAAAGACGGCGACCGTGGACCACAAGCGGCTAACGTTAATAAAATTTAAGTTTTAAAGTTTATTTAGGTAGTAAGGGGAATTCATTAACTTGAATTCCCTCTTCTTATTTAATAGAGTGAAAACGTTTTATTTGTTTTATGTATTGATTATATTTTCATCTATGTTACAATAGTTTCATACAATTGAAGAGCATTTAGAGGTAGCGATGTAAATGAGTACAATTTGGAGTCGGCAGACTATGAAAAATTGGAAAGGTAATCATCGCCGAACAAATATCTTAGGCATAAGAGATTTGTGGGGTTATAAGGAATACTTATGACACTCCTACTTTGGTAGAGGCGCTAATAAAATTTATAGAATTTTATATTGAAGTGTCCTCTTGGGTGCTTTTTTTGTTTAAAAAACAAAGAAAAGAGGAAAAGAGAATGAGAAAAATTTTCACAATGTTTTTAATTTTGGCTACGACATTTAGTTTAGTAGCATGCGCGACTTCAGAGGAGTTTGATGTTGAATCTGAAACAAGAATTGTTGTTGGACTAGAGGCTGCTTATGCACCATTTAACTGGGCAACACCAACAACAAATAATTATACAGTACCTATTAGTGGACAACCAGGAAGTTATGCAGATGGCTTTGATGTTGTCATGGCACAAGAAATTGCTGATCAGTTGGGATTAGAGTTAGTCATTAAAGCGATTGATTGGGACGGTTTAATTCCAGCCTTATTATCAGGTGAAATTGATTTAATTATCGCTGGTATGTCGCCTACTGAAGAAAGAGCACAAACGGTTGCTTTTACTGAAGAATACTTTAGAAGTGAACAAGTTATGGTTGTTAATTCGAATAGTGATTATGCTGAGGCTACTTCATTAAATGATTTTTCAGGTGCAAGAGTTGTTGCACAACTAGGCACCTTACAAAATGATTTAATTTCACAAATCAATGGCGTTATCCATTTGGATCCTTTAAAAGATTATCCAACGTTAACAACAGCGTTAATGAATCAAGTTGCAGATGCATTCGTTGCTGAACTTCCAGTAGCATTAGGTGTCGTACAATCAAATCCTGAACAGTTTACGATTGTTTCATTTGAAGGTGGTAATGGCTTTGAAGCAGATGATGAAGATGTTGCAGTAGCTATAGCACTAAGACAAGAAGATGTTACTTTATTAGCTTTAATTAATGATATTTTAGCAACAATTTCTACAGAGGTTAGAAATGGTTATATGGAAGCTGCACTTTCGCGTCAACCACAAACAGAGTCATGATTTTTGCAAGTCTTCCTCCTAGAGATGCATTCTTTGAAACCGTTTGGTATTTAATCGATACATATGCTTCATTTTTCATAAGAGGTATTATGTTTACATTATTGCTATCTATAGTTGGAACCTTAGGGGGATTTATATTATCCCTCTTTTTGACGGTTATAAGAACATCAGAAATTGATGATAGAAGAGATTCTTTTATGGTCAAAAGTTTAAAAAAAATTGGACATTATATAACACAAATCTATATTACAGTATTTAGAGGCACACCAATGATTGTTCAAGCAATGATTTTTTATTATGGTATATCTAGAATGCGTATTTCTTGGTGGACACCTTTAGTTGCAGGATTAGTTGTTGTAACATTAAATACGACAGCATATATTGCTGAAGTCATAAGAAGTGGTATAAATGGCATTGATAAAGGACAGATGGAAGCAGCTAGATCACTTGGGTTTTCAAGAAGAAAAGCGATGTTTTTAATTATTTTACCGCAAGCAATAAAAAATTCATTGCCAACGATTGGAAATGAATTTATAGTTAACCTAAAAGATACTGCAGTACTATCTGTTATAGGTGTTTCAGAATTATTTAGAGCAACTCAACTAGCAACAGCCCCAAACTATCGTACAACTGAAGGTTTTTTTATTGCAGCTATTATGTATCTATTATTGACTTATGTCACATCAAAGGTGATTCATTATTTGGAACATAAAAAACCGAATGCAAAGAAGGTGTCATCACATGTCTAAACCCATATTAAAAATAGAAAATATTCACAAAAAATTTGGTAATCAGCTGGTTCTTAATGGCATTCATATGCAGGTTATGGAAAAAGAAGTTGTTAGTATTATTGGGTCTTCTGGTTCAGGCAAGACAACGTTATTGAGATGTTTAAATTTACTAAATGAACCAGATAATGGACATATTTATTTTTTAGATAATGATTTAATGGATAAAAAAACAGATATAGATAAGTTAAGAATGCATATGGGCATGGTTTTTCAATCGTTTAACTTGTTTAACAATAAGTCGGTAATCGAAAATTGCACCTTAGCTCCTATAAAACTATTGAATATGGAAAAAAGTGAAGCAGAAAAACTTGCCTTAAATTTATTAAAAAAAGTTGGTATGAGTGATTTTGCATATGCACCAGTAATTCAGTTATCTGGTGGACAAAAACAAAGGGTTGCAATCGCTAGAGCATTGGCAATGAATCCCAAAATCATGTTATTTGATGAACCAACGTCTGCATTAGATCCAGAAATGGTTGGTGAAGTTTTACAAGTGATTAAAACTCTAGCTTCAGAAGGTATGACTATGGTTATTGTTACACATGAAATGAGTTTCGCAAAAGCAGTTTCTGATCAAATTGTATTTATGGATCAAGGTATCATAGTTGAAAAAGGCTCACCAATAGAAATTTTCGAGCAACCTAAAGAAGATAGAACAAAAGCATTTTTAAAGCGATTTGTAAATCATGAAAACACTTTGTGAAAAAGTGTTTTTATTTTTTAATTGTTGTTTATGTTAGCGCTTTTATGATATAATTAACACAAAGATGGGAGCGATGATAATATGGAGAAAGACCTACTAGAAGTAGAGCGTAAACATCTAAGTAATGTCACAAAAGAATGCGATGAAAAACACATTAAAGAAATGGATGAAAAATTCGCATTGACATATACTTATGATGCAGTTGGCAGGGGAGAAAAAAGAATCCCTTATGAAGATGTTAAACGATTAAGCCAAGCAAAGGCTCTACTTGAATATAGTGAAAGAGAACAAAAAGAAATTCTTAATCATTTAAAAGCTTATGAATTCGTCAAAAATGAGGCTAAAGAGCGTACGCCTTTTGATGAAGAAAAACTAAAAGATATTCACGAGATTTTAGTTGAAGGCATTTTCCAAGGTGGATGTTACAGAAATGTTAACATTAATATCTTTGGTGCGACACACCAACCGCCAGATCATGTTAAAGTGTATGACAGAATGGCAAAATTCTTTAAAAATTTAAGTCACTTTAATGGAACACCATTAGAAATGGCTACTTATGCGCATGCAAGTATTGCGAAAATTCATCCTTTTGTTGATGCGAATGGTAGATTAGCTAAACTGGTTTTAAACTATTTCTTAATGATCAATGACTTTTTACCGATTTCCATCCCTCTAGAATTACGTGAAACATATATAGAGAAACTTGAAATATTTAAAACAGAAAAAGATTTAAATCCGCTAAAAGATTTCTTTAAAGAACTATTAATTAAACGATACGAAGAAGTCTTAAAAGAGTTAGATATTTGAGTGCTTACGAGCACTCTTTTTTTACGTGATTTTTATTGATATATATGATAAAATATAAGAAGGTGATAACATGTCAATAAAAATAGGTGAAACTCAACAATTAATCGTTGATCGTAAGACCGATATAGGGTATATGCTAACAAAAGAACAAGATGAGGTATTTCTTCATTTTAATGAAAGTTTGCATCAAACATTAAATCCTGGAGATTTAGTTGATGCATTTTTATATTTAGATCATAAAGGTAGGGTTGCTGCAACGCTAAAACAACCGTACTTGTCAGTCGAACGACCGGCATTTTTAACAGTTAAAGATATTGTCCATACGTTAGGTGTGTTTTTAGATATGGGTATATCAAAAGATGTTTTATTATCAAAAGATGATTTACCATACGATTATGATTTATGGCCAAAAGTAGATGACAAAATATATGTCGTTCTACATATAAAAGGTAAAATGGTGGCGAAACTTGCTGCTAAAGCGGATATAATTTTAGAACCAGAAACAACATTAAATGTTAAAGATGAACTCGAATGCTATGTTCAAAATATTGGTAAAAATGGACTTAATCTATTATCAGAAGAAGGCCATTTAATATTTGTTCATCAATCAATGTATCAAGGGAAGTATCGTTTAGGTCAAAAAGTTAAAGTGACAGTTACATTTATTTCTGAAAAAGGAGTTAATGGATCACTGATTGAGCAAAAGGAAGTAAAGTTGTTTGATGATGCTAATATCATATTGTCACATTTAGTGCGCTTTGGAGACTTAAACTTAGATTCAGATAGTTCCCCAGAAGCGATAAAAGAGACATTTGATATGAGTAAAAAAGCGTTTAAAAGAGCATTGGGACATTTATATAAAGAAAGAAAAATTATATTTGCTGATGGTAAAACAATATTGGTGAAATGAAATGAAAAATAAGGTTGACAAAGATCCTTTCGAGGCGTATGATAAGTTTTGGGACCAATTGAATGAAATTGAAGAAATTAAAAGTGATGATGATTACTTTAAAGATAAAAACAACAAAGAGTTTAAATCATTAAATCAAGCAGAACGTCATAAAGAGCAACACAACAAAATGATGAACAGATTCTTTTTGGGCTTTTTTGGACTTTCTTTTTTTGGATTTTTTACGTTGTTTATATTCATATCCAATCGACCAATGATGACCATTCGTTTTACGTTTCAATCAATTATTCTCTTTATAATCTTTGCAGGGATTATTTTAAAAATTATTAAAAAACTAAAATATTAATGTATAGATAGGTGAGGTTATGACTCAAAATAAATTAGTAGAAAATGTTACATCAAGAGATCAAGATTTTGCGAAATGGTACACAGATTTGTGTTTAAAAGCAGAACTAATGGATTATAGTGATGTCAAAGGATTTATTATATATCGTCCATATGGTTATGCCATTTGGGAAGGTATTCAAAAATATTTGGATCAAAGATTTAAGGCATCAGGACACGAAAATGTATATATGCCTTTGGTTATACCAGAATCCTTGTTTCAAAAAGAAAAAGATCATGTTGAAGGGTTTGCTCCTGAGACCGCAATGATAACGACAACTGGTGTTGAAGATTTAGCTGAAAGATTAATCATTAGACCAACATCAGAGACATTATTTTGTACTCATTATCAAAAAATCATTAACTCTTATCGTGATTTACCTAAAAAGTATAATCAATGGTGCAGTGTTGTTAGATGGGAAAAAACGACACGTCCATTTTTACGTGGTAAAGAGTTTTTATGGCAAGAAGGACATACAGTTCATCAAAGTGAAGATGAAGCAAGAAAAGAAACATTAGATATGTTAGATATATACAGTGATTTAGGAAAAGAATTGTTAGCAATTCCTTTTGTAACTGGAAGAAAAACTGAAAAAGAAAAATTTGCTGGTGCTGTTGAAACATATTCCATCGAAGCACTAATGCACGATGGACAAGCTTTGCAATCAGGAACGACACATTATTTTGGACAAGAATTTTCTAAAGCATTTGACATCAAATTTCAAGATGAAAGGAATAAATTCCAGTTTGCATATCAAACATCTTGGGGTGTTTCAACAAGGTTAATTGGTGCAATCATCATGGTTCATGGTGATGATGAGGGGCTAGTTTTACCTCCATATGTTGCACCAACTCAAATTGTTATTATTCCAATTCAAGGTAAAAAAGACATTGTTAAAGAAGCAACAAACAACATATATCAAGAACTTTTATCATTAGGATATCGTGTAAAAATCGATGATTCAAATAAATCTCCAGGTTGGAAATTTAGTGAGTATGAAATGAAAGGTGTTCCAGTACGTATCGAAATTGGACCACGTGATTTAGAAAATGATGAAGTTGTCATTGTTACTAGACATGACCGCAAAAAGCAAGCATTAAAAGTAAATGATGTAAAAAACAATATGGAAACTATACTTAAAGATATTCATCATGACATGTATGAAAAAGCATTGACACATGTAAATCATAACACTTATGAGGCGAAGTCTTATGATGAGTTTAAATCATATATTGCTAAAGGTGGATATGTTGCAATGAGTATTTCAGGTGAAGAAGCTGAACATATTATCAAAGAAGATACAACCGCTACGGCGCGAGTTATCCCTTTTGATCAAAAAATCATAACTGACACATGCCCAGTTACAGGGAAAAAAGCTGTACAAACAGTATGGTTTGCACGTGCATATTAATTTTTAAATTATAATTAATTTTTATAGATAACGAGGTGATTTCAATGCACGGACCGATTATAAAATCTACGATCCAACTTGATAAACAAGCAAGAGAAAAAATTGAAGCTTTGAAAAAAGAAAAAGAACATTTAGATGAACGTCTACAAAAAGAAACAAAAGAACTTCAAGCTCTTTATCAAAAAGAAAACAAGAAGATTATTAAAGATAGACAAGATGAATATCAAAAAGAAATAACAACAAGACAAGAAAAAGAACAAGAAAAATATACAAAAGCACTTAATGAAATTCAACATCAGTATGAAGAGTATAAAGAAAAGTGGATTGATGATATCTATGACGCTTGCATTAAGTAAAAACAAGAAGGTGAGTAAACATGAGTTCTTGGTCAAATAATGCAATTATATCGAAAGCCAAATCCATTTATGGACAATTTTTAAAACCAGATGATTACGATAAACTTATTAAATATCATCATCTTCCAGATTTAGTAGGTTTTTTAAAAAAACATCCACATTATCAAGAAGTGTTAAAAGATGTATCAGAACATACCATTCACCGTGGTCATTTAGAAGCACTTATCAAAAAGAATGTATTTGATCACGTCTTAAAACTCATAAAAACGGTTTATTCTAAAGATGCTGAGTATTATGAACTAAATATAGTCAAACAAGAAAATGAGATTATATTATCAGTTATAAGAACTTTCATTTCAGATGATACTGAGGACCAAAAAGGGAAAATCCCTTACTTTTTTGATGTGCATACAGATCTTGACATTAAAAAAATAATAAAAGTAACGAACTTTGATGAATTGATGGAAGTCATTAAAGGAACAATTTATGAAAAACTTGTGGGTCCATTTTACACAAAAAATAAAGATAATATTCGATATTTAGATATCGAGCATGCTTTAGAGGCTTATTATTATGATGAAGCTTTTAAAAGAATAGAGAAAAACTATAAAGGATCTTTAAAAAAAGATTTAGAAAGTATTTATCAAACAAAAATTGAACTTGCAAATATAACTAAAATCTATCGCTTAAAGAAATTTTATCAAGCAGATCCAATGACCATAAAAAATGTTTTAATAAGAAAGCATAGTCGTCTAAAAGAGAAAAAAATAGATGAAATGATAGCTTTAAATGATCCAGACCAAATTTTACAATATTTATCGAAATCTGAATATCAAAAGTTTACAAGTGATAAAGATTATGTTTATATTGAATATTATGCAGGACAAATTAGATATGATTTAGCAAGGAAGTTTATGTACTTTTCAACAAAAGTTCCAAAAGTATATACAGCGTTTATTACACTTGCTGAAATAGAAGTAGAAAATATAACCAACATTATCGAAGGTATTAGATATCAAGTTAGTGAAGGTGAAATGAAACAAATGTTAATTTATTAGGAGGAGAAAGATGGGTATAGCAAAAATAAAACTTGTAGATATCACGTCTAATACAGCCAACTTAGATCCCGTTTTATCAAGATTCGTTGACTTAAAAGACTTTCATCCAGTTTTAGCCAGTGAAATTTTAGAACGCGTTCATGGATCTACGTCATTTGTTGCAGAGAATCCTTGTCAACCTTTACTTCAAGAGTTAGATGAAATCGAAAAGAGATACGATTTAAATCTACCAACGACTGAGCAAAGAGATTACAATTATGATTTTAATGAGATGTATGATTACATGGCGCAAATTAAAGAAAGTTTAAGTATAGAAGTTAATCGTATAAAAGAGCTTGAAGACCATATAAGGAAGTATCAAGATGCACTCATTCAAGTTAGAAATATACAAAGTTTAGACCTTCCGCTTGATGATTTATTTGCATGTGAGTTTATCTCAATTCGTTTTGGTAGATTACCAATTGATAGTGTTGAAAAACTAAGATTTTTCCAATCAAGACCGTTTGTGTTTAAATCTTTTAATCAAGATGCTAATAATAGTTGGTGTATGTACTACACGACAGAAGAGTACAAACGTGAAGTTGATAATATTTTTTCATCATTATTTTTTGAAAGAATATACATCCCTGACTTTGTACATGGTAAACCAAAAGAAGCAATCTTTGCATTAGAAGAAGAAATCAAGCAAGCAAGAAAAATGATTGATGCATATAAAGATGATATTTATGATATTACTTGTGGGTGTAGCAACAGATTATCATGTATTAAAGCAGAATTATTATTTTTAAATCGTACATTCGAAGCTAAGAAATATGTCGTTGGTTTAGGTGATAAGTTTACGATATCAGGATTTGTTGAAGATCATCAAGTTGACAAAGTGTTTGCGGTATTTGAAGATATTAAAGATGATTTAGAAATTGAAGTTCAAGAAGCGGATGCTGATAAAAGAATTACACCACCAACAAAACTTAAAAATGGATGGTTTTCTAAACCTTTTGGCATGTTTGTTGAGATGTATGGATTGCCTGGATATAAAGATATTGATCCAACACCGTTTGTAGCGATTACTTATGCATTACTATTTGGTATTATGTTCGGAGATGTTGGACAAGGCTTAGTATTAATGCTTATTGGTTGGTTATTATATAAATATAAGAACATGCGTTTAGGTGCTGTTGGTGTTAGGATTGGTTTATCTTCAGCTATCTTTGGATTGATTTATGGCTCTGTATTTGGAAATGAAGAACTTTTAGATCCTATGTTTCATGCGTTAGGCTTTGATCATAAACCAGTGCATGTTATGGATCCAGGATTTACAATGACTCTATTAATTGCAGCAATTGCTATTGGGGCGTTACTGATTGTTATTGCGATGATTATTAATATTGTCACATTGTTAAAGAAGAAACGATATGCTGAAGTCATCGCTTCTCATAATGGTTTTGCTGGGTTGATGTTATATGGGTTTATCTTAGTAGGTGTCGTTTTACAAATGGGATTACAAATTCCAGTGTTTAATGGTATAACAATAGGTATTTTTGTTGGAGTTCCATTATTTCTTATTTTCTTAAAAGAACCTATAGAAAGAAAATTCCATGGGCATAAGATGTTTCCAACAGGTTTTGGAGGATTCTTTGTTGAAGGATTCTTTGAACTCTTTGAAATTATTTTATCCTATGTAACAAATACAATGTCATTCTTACGTGTTGGGGGATTTGTCTTATCGCATGCAGGGATGATGCTAGTTGTCACAAGTTTAATGACAATGGTCGGCGGTTCAGGTAGTATTTTGGTTTTAGTATTTGGTAATATATTTGTTATGGCTTTAGAAGGTATGATTGTTGGGATTCAAGTATTGAGACTTGAGTTTTATGAAATGTTTTCTCGTTATTACGAAGGAAATGGCGTTGCATTTGACGCTTTAAATTTATAAATTTGGAGGAATTGGAAAGATGAATTTATCATTAGTTGAAATTTTATTACCGTTATTATTAATTGTTTTAATCACATTACCACTGATCAAAGTGTTTCAAGGTAAGGTGACAGTTCAGTCTGCTAAAAGAAGATTATTTACACACATAGGTGGATTTTTCACAGTCATCGTTTTAGTATTAGTCATTCAGTTATTTGTAAGCCCTAAAGTGTTTGCTGCTGAAGAAGAAACAGTGACTATTGTAGGCACAATGGCTCAAGGGCTAGGATTCTTAAGTGCTGCACTTGCTACAGGTATGTCAGCGTTAGGTGCTGGTGTTGCAGTTGCTGCAGCTGCTCCTGCTGCGATTGGTGCGTTTTCTGAAAATGAAAAAAACTTTGGTAAGTCTCTAATTTTCGTTGCACTTGGTGAAGGTGTTGCGATTTATGGATTACTTATTTCTATTTTAATTATTAATAATTTAGGTTAAGCGGAAGAAGGATTTTTATGAAATTTTTCTTGATTAGCGACAATGTAGATAGTCTTGTAGGTATGAGACTTGTTGGCATTGAAGGTGTTATCGTTCATGAAAAAATTGAGTTATTAAGAGCATTAGAAGATGCATTAGAAGATGAATCTATTGCGGTTATTTTAGTGACGACAAAACTCGTTGAACTTGCACCTCGTGTCATATCAGAGTTAAAACTTACACAACCAAGACAGCTTATTGTCGAAATTCCAGACAGACATGGTGGCGTTGAAATCGGTGAAGCTATTGACCGATATGTCAGTGAAGCCATTGGCGTCAAGTTGTGAGGTGAGGATATTGGCATATTATAATGAAGACCAGCTTTACCGATATTTTGATAAGGCGATTAAACAACAAGCAGGTAAAAAAATCGAACAACTACGTAAAGAAATCGATTATTTATACGCTAGAGAAATGAAAAAAGTTAAAGAAGATTTAGAAATGAAAAAAGATCTTCAACTAAGTAAAGATTTAAGGGAATTACAAATTGAATTTCAAGATCAAATCAATCAAATAGGTGTTGGTTTTGATGAAAAACTTATTAAAGAAAGAACATTTATGGTTAATATTATTTTCCAAAGTGTTTTATTGAAACTAGGCGACTTTATTCAAACCGAAGCCTATGACCAATTATTGCTAGAAAAATTAGAGAAAATCAATCAATTTGTTAAAAACAAAAAGGTAGTTTTTAATATTTCTGAAAATGATGAACGTATCACACCGATGATTAAAAAGGTGATGACATCTGCCTATGACATTCAAGTTTCTCGTGAGATTCATTTGGGTGGTTTTTTAGCTGAAATTCCAGCAGATAAGATTGAAATCGATGAAACGATCGACTCAAAATTAAAAGAGAGAAAAGCTTGGTTCTTTAAGAACTCTAAACTTTTCATTAGAACATAGGAGGTAACCATGGCAAACAATCAAATTTATTCAATCAATGGACCAGTAGTTACCGTAAAAGATGCAGTTGATTTTCAAATGTTGGAAATGGTTTATGTTGGTCATGCTAAGTTATTAGGAGAAGTTATATCGATAAGTAAAGATAAAACGACAATCCAAGTTTACGAACAAACAACAGGACTTATGCCTGGTGAACCTGTGTTTCCGACAGGAGAATCTATTTCTGTCATTTTGGGTCCAGGACTACTTACTAATATTTTTGATGGTATTGAACGTCCTTTAAGAGAAATCGCTAAACATGAAGGTATTTATATACCTACAGGTAGTGATGTAGAACCACTTGATAAAAATAAATCTTGGGATGTTAAGATAACTGTTAAAAAAGGTGATCATCTTAAATTTGGTGATATTTACGCAACAATTCAAGAAACAGAAATGATTGAACATCGTCTTTTAGTTCCAAAAGGTTCTGACGGTAGAGTTGTTGATGTTAAAAAAAATGGCAATTATAAATTAGAAGACATCATTGTTGAAACAGAAGACACTTATGGAAATAGATATAAATTGAATCTTTTCCAAAAATGGCCAATTAAAACACCGAGACCAGTAACTAAAAGATTAACTATTTCAAAACCTCTCATTAGCGGTCAAAGAGTCATTGACACTTTGTTTCCTATTGCCAAAGGAGGAACAGCAGCTGTTCCTGGTGGATTTGGAACGGGTAAAACAATGATGCAACATCAATTTGCAAAATGGTGCGATGCAGATATTATTGTTTATGTAGGTTGTGGTGAACGCGGCAATGAAATGACTCAAGTTCTAGAAGAATTTAGTGATTTGATTGATCCAAGAACAAACAAACCATTATTAGAAAGAACCGTATTAATCGCAAACACTTCTAATATGCCTGTAGCAGCTCGTGAAGCTAGTATTTACACAGGTGTTGCAATCGCTGAATATTATAGAGATATGGGCTATCATGTCGCTGTTATGGCAGATTCAACGTCTAGATGGGCAGAAGCTTTAAGAGAAATTAGTGGAAGACTAGAGGAAATGCCTGCAGAAGAAGGTTTTCCTGCTTATTTACCATCACGTATTTCACAGTTTTATGAAAGAGCTGGATATATGGAAACGTTATGTCATAAAGAAGGATCTGTAAGTATTATTGGTGCAGTATCACCACAAGGTGCTGACTTTTCTGAACCAGTAACACAAAATACTAAACGTTTTGTGAGAAGCTTTTGGGCATTAGACAAACAACTTGCTTATGCAAGACATTATGCAGCCATCAATTGGAACATTAGTTATTCTGATTATGTGAGTGATTTGACCAAATGGTATGACCAAAATGTAGGGACACAGTTTTTATTACATAGAAAAGAAATTATGTCTTTATTAGCAGAAGAGCATAAACTATTAGAAATAGTAAAACTCATTGGTGCTGATGTACTTCCTGATGATCAAAAACTAATTATTGAAATTGGTAAAGTTATTCGTCACGGATACTTACAACAAAATGCATTTCATAAAGACGATACATACGTTCCTTTGGAAAAACAAGATCGCATGATGGAAGTGATGATATATCTTTATAAAAAAGCTAAAGACTTTGTTGATGAAGGTAAATCATTAAATTTATTAGTTGAAACAGGTATTTTTGATCAAGTGATCAAAATGAAATATGATGTTCCAAATCAAGCATTAGAATTATTTGATCAATACTTCAAAAATATTGACAAAATAATTAGACGCATTAAATAAGGAGGTATATGATGAATCTCCAATATATTGGATTAGATGAGATTAATGGACCACTCATATTTTTAGATGATGTTGAAGGTGTCGGATTTGAAGAAATGGTAGAAATAAAATTACCAAATCAAGCATCTAGATATGGTCGAGTTGTTCAAATTGAAGGTAAAAAAGTAGCCATTCAAGTTTTTGAAGGCACACAAGATATCTCACTAAAAAACACAAAAACAAAATTTTCTGGTCATCCAGTAGAAATGTCTTTATCTAAAGAAATCTTAGGCAGAACATTTAATGGTTCTGGTAGACCTATTGATGGTTTAGGAGAAGTCTATATTGATGAACAAAGAAATATAAATGGATATCCACTTAACCCAGTTGCAAGAATCTATCCTAGAAATTATATTCAAACAGGAGTTTCTAGTATCGATGCACTTACAACTCTCATTAGAGGACAAAAGTTACCGATATTTTCTGGTTCTGGTATGCCACATAATGAGTTAGCGGTACAAATTGTAAAACAAGCCAAAATTGCAGAAGAAGAAGGCGATAATTTTTGTATAGTATTTGCAGCTATGGGTGTTAAAAATGATGTTGCCGATTATTTTAGACGACAATTTGAAGAAGCTGGAGTTATGCACAAGGTAGTGATGTTTTTAAATCTTTCTAATGAACCGATTATTGAACGAACCTTAACACCAAGATTTGCTTTAACCGCAGCTGAATACTTAGCTTATAAACATGACATGCATGTTTTAACAATCCTTACGGATATTACCTCATATTGTGAAGCATTAAGAGAATTCTCAAGCTCTAAAGGAGAGATACCAGGACGTAAGGGTTATCCAGGATATTTATATTCTGATTTAGCATCTTTATATGAGCGTGCTGGAATCGTTTTAGGAGCTAAAGGATCAGTTACACAAATTCCTATTTTGACGATGCCAAATGATGATATTACACATCCTGTACCTGATTTAACTGGTTATATTACAGAAGGACAAATCGTTTTAAGTAGAGAGTTAAATCAAATTGGAACTTATCCTCCAGTAGGCGTCTTACCTTCTTTGTCTAGACTAATGAAAGATGGTATTGGCGATGGGTATACTAGAAGTGACCACTCAGCTGTAAGTAATCAATTATTTGCATCATATGCTCAAGTCCAAGACGCAAGGAGTCTTGCTTCTGTCATCGGGGAAGATGAGTTAAGTCCTATTGATCGAAAATATATTGAATTTGGAAGATTATTTGAAAAACATTTCTTAAATCAAGGGTTTGAAACAAACAGAAATATGATTGATACACTAGATTTAGGATGGGATTTATTATCAATATTACCAAAAGAAGAATTGCATCGCATTGATGAGAAAGTATTAAATGAACATTATCACCATCAACGTGCAGTTGAAAGATTTAATATCGTAAGCAAACCAATCATCACCGAATTAAAGGGAGATGAACGTTATGAATGATCAAGTTTTCCCTACAAAAGGAAATTTGATGACATTACAAAAATCGAATGAGCTTGCTAAAAAAGGCTTTGAACTTATGGATCGTAAAAGAAATATTCTTATTAGAGAGATGATGAGTTTATTAGATGATGTGAAATTGATGCGTGATGAAATTACAACAACTTACGCGAAAGCTTATCAAGCTTTGCAAGAAGCTAACATTACGTTAGGTATCGTTTCTGATATTGCTAAATCGATTCCTATTGATAATGGTGTTCATGTCACTTATCGCTCAGTTATGGGTGTTGAAATACCTAAAGTTTCGCATGAATATACACCAGTAAAAATCACATATGGTATAGGCTCTACAAATACGAAGTTTGACTATGCATATAAGATGTTTCAAAAGGTAAGAGATTTAACGATTAAGTTATCAGAAATTGATAATTCAGCTTACCGATTAGCAAATGCGATTCGTAAAGCACAAAAAAGAGCAAATGCTCTTGAACACGTTGTCATTCCAAGATTTCAAGCAAATATAAAATATATTACAGAAGTATTAGAGGAAAAAGACAGAGAAGCTTTTACAAGACAAAAAGTTATTAAAAATAATCAAGATAAGAAGAAAAAACTAGAAGAACAAAGAAAATCATAAATAAAAAGACAATGCCGTTTAAAATCATTTTGAGGCATTGTCTTTTTTTCTTTTTTTTTCTGGAACAGGGTCATATTTTGGTTTAAATAATGGGTTGCAAGTTAAGATACGTTTTGTTGTTAAAAAAGAAGCTTTAACAAAATTAAACCGTTGATAAGCTGTTTTTGCATAATTGCTACAAGTAGGCGTATGTCTACACTTATGATTAGAATGAGGAGAAATATCGGTTTGGTACCATTCGATCAATCTGATTGCTACTTTTTTCATAAAATCACCATGTATATTATATCACTTAATAAATGATTATGTTAAATTTTCGATTTAGCATATGATACTGTATATTCTTCAATTATTTTATGCTATAATAAACATATAGAAACTGAAAACGATTACAGGAGGTAAAAGATGAAGGAGTATACCACCAAAGAAATTCGCAACATAGCCATCTTAGGGCACCAGGGCACTGGTAAAACTAGCATGTCAGAGGCATTATTATTTGCATCTGGCGGTATTGAAAAAAAGGGTGAAGTTGAAAGAAAGAACACTGTTTCAGACTACTTAGTAGAGGAACAAAATAAACTGACAAGTTTATCTTTAAGCCTAATTCCATGTGAATGGCAAAACTATAAATTAAACTTTCTTGATGTACCTGGAAGTGATGAATTTGTAGGAGATTTAAATCAGGCACTTGAAGTTGTAAAAGGTGCGGTTATTATGATTGATGCTTCAAAAGGCGTTGAAGTAGGTACTGAACGTGTTTGGAATGAAATAAGAAAACGTCATATACCTGCAATTTTATACATCAACAAAATGGACAAAGAAAATGTTAAATTTGAAGATGTATTAGAAGAAATTCGAGAAAAATTAGGTAAAAAAGCTGTTCCATTTGCATGGCCAATTGGACATGATGAAAATTTTGAAGGCTTTGTAAATGTCGTAGATATGAAAGCAAGATTATATGATGGAGAATCATGTAAAGATGCTGAAATATGGGAAGAAAAACGTGAAAAAGTTGATGAACTGCATAATCTAATTATTGAAAGTGTTGCAGAAACATCAGAAGAACTATTAGATTTATATTTATCAGGAGAAGAAATCCCTGACGCAAAAGTTAAAGAAACCTTACATGAAAGTATTATACAAGGTGAACTAACTCCAGTCATAGTTGGTAGTGCAACTAAAAATATTGGTATTGAAACACTATTAAATATGTTTGTTGATTATTTACCTGCACCAAATGAGTTAACACCACTTAAAGCAATTGATCAAAAAACGAAGGAAGAAGTTACTAGATTAACGCATGATGATGAACCTTTTTCAGCTTATGTATTTAAAACAGTTGTTGACCCGTTTTTAGGTACAGTCAACTTAATTAAAGTTAATTCTGGTGTTTTAACCACTGGACAAGAAGTCCTAGTTCCTAATACTGGAGAAAGCAAGAAAATTGCTAATCTATCTGCTATTAGAGGAAAGAGTCAAATCGAATTACAGACATTCCATGCAGGAGATATGTGTGCGATTGCAAAAATGGAAGGATTAGAAACTGGATTTACCTTAACTGATCCGAAACAATCCATAATGTACACGCCAGTTAAGCAACCAACGCCAGTCATTTATATTGCTGTACATCCAAAAAATAAAAACGATGAAGATAAAATTTCAATGGCTCTTCACAGAATCAATGTAGAAGATCCTACTTTTGAAATCAAGAGAAATAAAGAAACTGCTCAACTATTATTAGGTGGACAAGGGATGACCCATCTTCAATATGTTTTAGAACGTATGAAGAGTATGTTCAAAGTTGATGTGGATATAGAAGACCAAAAAATTGTATATCGTGAAACCATTAAAAAATCTGTTCAAGCAGAAGGTAAACATAAGAAACAATCTGGTGGAGCAGGACAATTTGGTCATGTATGGATTCGTTTTGAACCATCAAATGAGCCATTTGAGTTCTCTGAAGAAGTCTTTGGTGGAGCAGTTCCTAGAAACTATTTCCCAGCAGTTGAAAAAGGACTTGTTGAAACATTTGAGCATGGACCTTTAGCAGGGTTCCCAGTGATTAATGTAAAAGCAACTTTATATGATGGATCTTATCATCCTGTAGATTCTAATGAAATATCGTTTAAATTAGCAGCATCACTTGCATTTAAAGAAGCTGTAAAAACATGTCAACCAACAATTTTAGAACCTATCGTTAAAGTAGAAGTTACCGTTAAAGACCAATATGTAGGCGATGTCATGGGTGATATGAGTAAACGTCGTGGACATGTGTTAGGTATGAATCAAGCTGATGGCTTCCAAGTTGTTGAGGCTGAAGTTCCTGAAGCTGAAATTGTATCTTATGCAATTGATTTAAAAGCGATGACTCAAGGTAGTGGTTCTTTCTCACGTGAATTTGTGAGATATGATGAAGTACCAGCACAATTAATCGATAAAATTATCGAAGCTTATAAGAAGTAATAATGACAAAGCCCGCCTAATATACGTTAGGAGGGCTTGTTATGTTTTGTGAGGTTTGTAAGAAAAAGATTTATGTAAGAAAACATATATTCAACTTATTTTTAAAACAAACACATCATATTTGTGAGTATTGTTTTAAAAAATACCCACTATTGATTAAAAGAAGTATTATTCCAATAGATGGAGGTGAAATCTTATGGACTAGTTTGATTCAAACTAAAGATTCTATATCACCTTTAGCGCATATGTCTTTTTATAAACCATTTTATGTAGAGTATATCAACCATTACAAAAACCGTTTAATAATGATTGAAACAAGTATAAATGATGAGAAAATGGATTTATATGAAAATCTTAAGCTTGGTGATATGTATTTACTTACACTTTATGATATTATAGAAAAAAAGGAGAGTTATTATGAAATTTGAAGTCTTAGGAAAAAATGGATTTAATCCAACTAATGCAATTAAAGCATATGCTGAAAAGAGATTTGATAAGGTAGTATCCTTTTTTGGACCGGATGTAGTTAGTGAGATTAGAGTTGTTTGTAAAGTCTACAAAGACCATCACAAAGTCGAAGTGAATGTTTTTGCAGGAAAAACAATTGTTAGAGCAGAAGTATCAGATGAAGATATGTATGCTGCAATTGATAAAGCAAATGACAAGCTAGTTTCACAAATTAGAAGACATAAAGATAAATTAAAAAATCACTTAGAAAAAGAAGGGATTAAAGAAGCTTATAGTCAAGAATTTGATGCAGAACAATTAGAAAAAGATATATTAGCTGCACAACTTGTTAAAAATAAAAAAATAGATTTAAAGCCAATGACATCTGAAGAAGCAATTTCTGCTATGGAGTTATCAGGTCATGATTTCTATGTATTCTTAGATCAGGAAACAAAGAAAACCAATGTTGTTTATCGAAGAGATGATGGAGATTATGCAATTATAGAAACTCAACCTATTTAAGGAAGCTAATGCTTCCTTTTTTTTGGAAACGTTTTTATGAAAAATACTGAAAGAATTTCTTGTAATTTTCATTAATGAGAGTATAATTTAGAAGGTTGATATCCACAACAACAATATAAATCAACAAAAGGAGATGATGTTACATGGATATCTATATTTTATTATTTTACTTATCAATTGTTTTGTTAGCGGGTTTTATGTTTGGAAAGCTAGCAGAATTAGCTAGAATTCCTGAAATTACAGGATATATAATTGCTGGCGTATTTCTAGGACCAAGCATATTAAATATTATTAATCTTGAAGCATTACAAAGTTTTGATGTTATTACAAATTTTGTGCTAGGTATCATTGCTTATCAAATAGGAACTGAGTTGTGGATGCCTAAAGTCAAGAAAAGTGGAAAATCTATTGTTACGATTACAGCAGTTCAAGCAATAGCAACTGCAGCAATCGTATTTCTATTCATCTATTTAATCGATGGTAGACTTTGGTTAGCATTAACGTTATCTGCAATTGCTACAGCTACTGCTCCTGCACCAATTATGGTTATTATTAAAAAATTAAACGCAAAAGGACCATTAACAGATACTGTTGTACCAGTTGTTGGTATTGATGACATGTTTGGTGTCATTATCTTTGGATTATTTACTTCAATTGCGGTTGCTACGATAGGCACTGAAGGTTTAAGTATCCAAACAGCGCTTATAGAACCGTTGGTTGAAGTATTATTATCAATTGGTATTGGATCGATGTTTGGACTCTTACTAGGTATTGTTTCAAGATTTTTTATTCACAGATTACCAAAAAAAGATAAGTATATAGCATACTTAGTATTTTCTTTATCAAGTTTATTGTTTGCTGTATATCTTTCACACACATATCATTTATCAATGATTTTAACACCAATGATGATTGGTATGGTATTTACGAATTTTATTAAGAAAGATACTTTTGAGATTCAAGGTGCAGCGCTAAGTAATTTTAGCGGTCCACTGATCATTGTATTTTTTACATTAGCAGGTGCACAACTATCACTATCAGTATTAATGAGTGCTGGCGTAATTGCTTTATTATATATAGTCTTAAGATCTATAGGTAAAATTGGTGGAGCATATGTTGGTGCGAGTATTGCAAAATCACCTAAAGTAGTTAAAAATGCTACTGGATTTTGTTTGTTATCACAAGGTGGTGTAGAAATTGGTATGCTTGTAGCTGTTTCATCTATTTTTCCAAGTGAACAAGCAATTTTCATTAAAACCATTGTATTAGCTGGAATTTTATTTTTTGAAATTGTCGGACCTATTGTGTTCAAATTCACATTAGAAAGAGTCGGAGAATCTAGAGAAAAAGACAATACTAAGATCCAAGAGTTAAAAAAACTAGAAGAAGCAACTTCATCATAAAAAAAGACCAGTCATCAAAGTGACTGATCTTAATCTCTAAATTTCGTTAAGAATTATTTTGCTTCTTTGTAAAGTTCTTCAACTTTATCCCAATTAACTACACTAAAGAATGCAGAAATATAATCAGGACGACGGTTTTGATAATTTAGATAGTAAGCATGTTCCCAAACATCTAAACCTAATACTGGTGTACCTAAATTAAGTGGTGTATCTTGGTTTGGAGTTGAAACGACCTTTAAGCCGTCTTTAGTGACAATTAACCAAGCCCAACCACTACCAAAACGTGTAGCAGCAGCATTTGCAAACTCTTCTTTAAAGTTATCAAATGAACCAAATGCTTTGTCAATTGCTTTCCCTAAATCTCCACTAGGTGTTTGACCGTTGTTAACCTTTAAAATACTCCAGAATAATGAGTGATTATAAAAGCCTCCACCATTGTTTTGTACTGCTGTACGAATATCAGCTGGTACTAATGATAAATCTGCTAATACTTTTTCAAGGGGCATGTCAAAATCTGGGTGTTTAGCTAACGCGTCATTTAATTTAGTTGTATATCCATTATGATGTTTAGTATAATGGATTTCCATAGTTCTTGCATCAATAAATGGTTCTAATGCATCATATGCATAAGGTAATTTTGGTAATTCGAATTTCATAGTAATTCCTCCTATTTCTTTGTTTTCATCTTACCTCAATTTATAGATTTATTCAAATGATTTGCTTATTTTGATTAAAACTATTATAAAAGAAAATTAAATGTATTATAAATAAGATTTGATTAAGTCTTCATCAATATCGATAAAAATAGTCTTCTGATTTTTAAGTAAGACCTTAAATCCAGGGGTTTTTGGAATTTTTTTAACATACTTGATGAGTGTGTAATCTACAGGTATACTTGAGGAAAAACGTAGGCTTGAAAAATAAGCAGCTAACATTGCAGCTTTTCTAATAATAGATTCATTAAGAAAATCAGATTTTACAATAAGATGTGAACCTGGTGCATCCTTTACATGGAAGAAGTAATCATTTGATTGAGCTAGTTCATGGGTGACATATGCATTTTGTAAATCATTTTTTCCAATTAGGTATGTTGCGTCTTGATCAATAAGTTTAATAATAAAAGGTTTTTGTCTTTGTTTTTTGGTTTGTTTTTGTTTTTTCGCTTTATAGCCATAAGGCACTAAGTCATTTTCTAAATCAGATAAATCAGATTCAGTTGATATATCTACATAAAGACTAAATGACTCAAACAATTCGATTAATGATTGAGTTTCATTTATTTGTTTGTTGATGTGATCAATACTTCGTTTAGCTTTTTGATAAGACTTATAAAAGTTTTGAGCATTATCATTAAGTGTAATCGTAGCGTCTAAACTGACATCTTTATCTAAGACTTGAATAGAAGTCATTTTTCCATAAAGGTCTTCTCCTGACTGATAAATAGAATCTGCTATTTCTTTATCTTCAAGCTTTTTGTAAGACAGAGATAAACTTTGTTCCAATTGGTCTTTCTTATGTAATAACTTTTTAATCTGTTTATCGATAAATAATTCATAAGATTGTTTATATTGCGCTTTTATTTCTTGATGGTCATCTAAGAGTTCAGATAAAGAGGAAAAATATTTTTTTTCATGCTGATTAGAAAATATATCTGTCCAGTAACCTGTGTTTTTACTCAAATCTTTTGTGGGTTTAACACTTATTTTTTCAATTTGTATGTTGTGGTCAAAAAGGAAAGTAGCTAGCTTCAACCCAACCCCCATATACGTTTGAGAAATCATTTTTGGGTGTTCCATCAGAGCAAAATCAATGTTAGTAAACATTTCTTTATCAGATGGGAAAAACTCAAATGTTGCACCAGGAATAAGTTGTCTTCCAGATTCGAAAAACATCTTTTTATAGGTATCAATGATTATATCATTTTGAATTAATAGTAAATTTGAATGTTTCCCCATAGCCTCGAAAATCAAAGATTTGGAAATAGGACCATCAATAAAATCATATACTACAAAATCAAAAATGATGACTCTATCGGTTTTATATTGACGAACTTTTTTTAAAATTCCACCTTCTAGTTGTTTTTTTAAGCTTGCTGAAAATTGTGTGTTTAATTGTGTGTGTGTGTTTTTTTTAGTGAGATAAGCACTAAAATGATTAGGACTCAAATCAATCATTAATTTATGTTTTTTTCTTTGATAGTAAAACTGAAAAATAAAGGCATCTTCTTTTATTTGAAATACCTTTTCTAATCTTGAATTTTCTAACGAACTATTCAGTTCTTTTGATAAGTGTAAAATAAATGCGCCATCTATAATCATAAGCCACCTCAAAACCATTTTAACATTAAAAAAAGAATTAAAAACGCTTTTTTAGAAAAATAAATCACATTCTCTTTACTTAAGCCATTTTATCATATATAATAAAGAGTAAATATAGAAACGAGGAGGCGCGTATGAAACTCAATGAACGTGGACTGTTGGTTGTCCTGTCTGGGCCTTCTGGTGTAGGTAAGGGCACAGTTAGAAAAGCGTTGTTTCAAATGCCAAATCATGATTTAGTTTATTCTGTATCCATGACGACAAGGCCACCTAGAGTCGGTGAAGTTGATGGTGTAGATTACTACTTTGTATCAAAAGATGAGTTTTTAAAGCGTATTGAAGAAAACCGTTTTCTAGAGTGGGCTGAATTTGTAGGTCAATATTATGGCACACCAAAAGATAAAATTGATGAGCAATTAGATAAAGGGAAAGAAGTAGTTTTAGAAATTGAAGTGGAAGGTGCACTTCAAGTTAGAAAGTTAATGAAAGATGCTGTTTTTATTTTCTTGGTTCCACCAGGTAAAAAAGCGTTATATGACCGCTTAAAGATTAGAGGTACAGAACCTTTGGAGCTTGTTCAACAGCGCATGAAGAAAGCTGAATCTGAATTTTTGTTAGCTCATAAATACGATTATATTGTTGTTAATGATGAAGTGAATAATGCTGCAGATCGTATTATGGCTATTATTCGTGCGGAACATGCGAAGACAGAAAGAACAATCCATAACTACTTAAAGATGATAGGAGAGTGAGTATTTAATGAAAAATAAAGACGGAATGCGTTATCCATCGATAGATAAATTATTAGAAAAAATAGATTCTAAATATAAGTTGGTCTACGCTGCTAGCAAAGTAGCTAGAATCATAGAAGATGAAAAGCTTCAAGTTGAAAATGCAGTGTGTGTGAAAAGTATTGGGTTAGCATTAGAAGAAATTTTGAATGATAAAGTCGAAATAGATTTTGAAACGTAAAAGCGAGTGCATCGCTTTTTCTTTTAAAGGCTAAATAAAAATATGTTAAAATAAAAATGGTGATTTTGTGAATTTAAAGGAAAAAATAAGATTATGTCCAACTGAACCTGGTTGCTATTTAATGAAAAATAAAAATGGCGATGTCATTTATGTTGGAAAAGCCAAAAATCTTAGAAATAGAGTTAAATCCTATTTTACTGGAGCTCATAACGAAAAAACAACTCGATTGGTTTTAGAAATCGATGATTTTTCTTTTGTAGTTACTAATAGTGAGCAGGAGTCACTAATTTTAGAAAATAACTTAATTAAACAATATACTCCAAAGTATAATATTAGATTAGTCGATGATAAAACTTATCCATATATCGAGTTAACAGAAGAAGATTATCCTAAATTGCAAGTTGTTCGAAAAAAACAACCTAAAGGAAGAATTTTTGGACCATATCCTAATGTTTATGCTGCAAGAGAAACGGCTAGACTATTAAATGTGCTGTATCCACTTAGAAAATGCGACACAATGCCAAAAAAAGTATGTTTGTATTATCATATTAGACAATGTTTAGGGCCTTGTGAGCATAAAGTAGATTATAAAGATGATATTCAAGAAATTATCCGATTTTTAAAAGGAGACACAAAAGATGTATTAAAAAAACTTCAAAATGAAATGGATAAAGCATCTACATTAATGCACTATGAAAAAGCAATCGAATATCGCGATATGATTGCTCATATAGAATCAACTACCGAAAAACAAATTATCAACTTGAATGATTTTAAAGATAGAGACGCAATCAGTTTTGCATATAATGAAGATGATGTGTCGATTCAGATATTAAAAATGAGACAAGGGAAAATTGTTGATCATGAACAAATTGTCTATGCTTATGTAGGACATTATTTAGAAACTATTTTAAGTTATCTACAACAATATTATGAAAAACATATACCTGATGAGTTAATATTTAGTGATCGATTCGAGATGAAAGATTTAGAAACTATATTTAATAAAAACTTTATGATTCCACAACGTGGAGATAAGAAAAAACTAGTTGATTTGGCTTCAAAAAATGCTGATTATGATTTAGAGCATCACTATATGCTTTATAGACATAAACAAGAAAAGAATCAACAAGCAATAGATGATTTATCTCAAATGATTGGAACAAATTGTCAAGTCATTGAAATATTTGATAATGCACAATTATTTGGAACAGCACCCATATCAGCATTAGTTGTTTATAAAAATCATGATTTTGATAAAAAAGCGTATCGTAAATATCATTTAAAAACGACTACCAATGATGATTATCAAGCCATGAAAGAAGTGACATATCGTCGTTATCAGAGACTTTTGATGGAAGGAAGTAAACTCCCTGATCTAATCTTAGTTGATGGCGGTAAGGGGCAGTTAAATGCAGCTAAAGAAGTATTAACTGCACTTAACCTAGATATTAAAATTGCAGGGTTAAAGAAAAACAAGAAACATCAATTAGAAGCATTAGTTTATGAGAATCAAGTGATTCCATTGTTAAGAAATAGTGAAGTCTATCAACTATTACTGAAAATCTCTGAAGAAGTTCATAGATTTGCGATTAGTTTTCATAGAAACACAAGAGATAAAGCGGCTCATAAATCTATATTAGACGATATTAAAGGTATTGGACCTAAAAGAAAGTTGAAACTTCTATCAACATTTAGATCGATTGATGAACTCAGAAATGCCGATGACGAGAAATTAAAACAAATCGGTTTGTCAGATGATATAATCAAAGCACTAAGAGAGGTACTTAAATGACAAAGATTATTTATAGCATAGATGCAGGACTAAAAGTGTTTTATTTAGTTATTGAAGGAAAAAAGATTGGATTTTATTTATCCAATCGATTAGCAAAAACATTTTTTGATTATTTAGCAAAAGGTGTATTAGTTGATTTTGAAATCTCCCCTAAAAGAAAAAGAATTAAACATCGACTATTTTATCAAGTCGCTCATTTTAATAGAATTGTATCTTTAAATCCTTATATTGTACATTATGACTTGTTTCAACTGCGTAAAGATATGCAAGATGTATTAAATCAATATAAGTATTATTTATTTATTGATTTCGAGATGACAATGCCTGGTTATTCTAGATCGGTATTTATACCAGAAATCATTCAAACAGGATATGTTATGGCTAAAGCGCAAGGGCAAATCATAGAACAAAATGGGTATTACATTTTACCTAGTCCACAAACAAATCTATCTAAAAGAACTTTAAAGTTTCTTAAGTTAGATGAACTTAAATTTTATGAAGATGCGATTCATTATGAAAAGTTTTATGATGATCTTCAGCGCTTAATTAAGAAGTTTAAACCCAAACTAGTTGTTTGGGGTAAAAACGATATATCAGCTTTAAATGATTCGTATAAATTGCATCAGAAAAAACCATTAACAGAAGATACTGACTTTATTGATTTACTCAAATTACATAAAGATTATTATAATCTAAGAGATGATTTAGGCTTGTTTAAAGCTTTTAAGACGTATTATAATGTTGATGAAAAACAATTACATGACGCGAAAGATGATGCTTTAGTCACTAAATATGTCTTTGATGCTTTCTTAAATTACATGACATAAAAAAATCCGCAAGTTTATGCGGATTTTACTTTTTTAAGCATCTTTTAGATCAACGACAACAGGAATGTTTCTATATGAAAGTTATTGAGATGTATTTCTTAAATCAACTAGTCAGCTGTCAATATAGAACTTAATCTTCATCATCATAAAAATTTTGATTTAGGATAAGAATTCTATCAAAAATTATATTTGCCACAATTTGATTAGGCTCTAGATTGCTATATATGTTTTTTTTGCTTATGTTATTACCATTTATTTTTAATTTATTACTCATTAACTTTAATACTAGATCTCGATTTTCAAATTTTTTAGCCAAATCAGAGAGAACATCCTTTCCTGTTACAGAAGTATAATCATCTTTTAAGTATGAGTTCAAAGACTTCATAAATAAGTCGAAAAAGTCAGAGAAAATTCTTTTTAGCTTGTGTTGCTTTATTCCAACGTGCGCTTTAATATTTGAAGAATGAACATACTCATTTCTTAAATTATATATTCTATATAAGTCCCGCTCAAGGTAATCTTGAATACTTTTTATTCTTTCACTTAACAAGTTAAAATCAGTAACATTTTGATTTTCTTCTAACATAAATGTTCGATCTGAATGAAAAAAGTTTTTTTCAAATGAATATGGATTGTTAAAAATACTGCCAAAAAATTCATCTAGAGTATACTTCTTCCTACCTTTTTTCAACGTTTCGTTTAACGTTTTTCTATAATAAGAAATAGCTAATGATCTAGGAATATAGTATAAAACACCTTCAAATCCCTTCTTATAATCGGATAATTTAATCAATGTCTCTAGTGCAATCCAATTGTCAACATAAGAACCAACAGTTAACAAATCGTTATCTTTTTCAGCATACGACAATATATTGTTAATATAATAAAATAAACCATTGTTGCTATCTTTCATTTTGTTAATGTTTTTCACTACTAAGTCAATAATTTCTTGTTTACCAACAAAATATGTGTAAGATATTAAATTAGTAAACTTAATATCAAAACTGTCCTTAAGAATGTTTTTTCTTTCAATATATACATTTTTACTATAATCAAAATTTATCTGTGATTTCCTATAAAATTTGTGAAGATTAAAAATAGATTCTATTCTAATCATGTTATCTTTACATATTTCAACATAATCAATTGAATTAGAGTAAACTTTACAATAATATGTTTTATTATTGTTTTCGTCATTTTTTTCAACAATTGTTTGATCTTGTGATTCTAAAAAATTTATATCTCTCTCTTCAAAATTTTTCAATGGCAAATATATCTCTATATTTTCATTCTCTTCAAGAGACAAGTAATCAATAAACTTATAAACATCTTCAAACTTTTTTCCCTTATAATAGTCGTGATAGTAAATAAGAGTTATATATCTATATGTAACTCTGCTGAAAATTAGTTCATTTACAAACTGCATAGTAAGATTTTCTATTTTTTTAAAATCACTATTGTCTTCATGAATAGTTTTTTTAAGTTCTTCAATCAAAGACAAATAATGCTTTTTTCCAAACAAAAATCTTATTTTCTTCAAGTATATCTCCATGTACTCTAATGAAATAGTATTATTCATGGCCATAGATATTTTTTCTAATAAGTTCAAATATTCACTGCTATTGATGGTTTGAAGAATTTTATCTCTTAAAAGGAAATCATAAAAATCATGGAATTCTTGTGTTTTTCTACTTTTTTGCATTTCTTGTTTCTTTTTACAATACTTAATGCATTCATCCAAGCATGTATTAAAGGATATTTCATTAGGTAAGTTTAAATACTGAGCATCACTTTTAGTGATTTTATCAAAATAATTAAAAAAATACTTTTCATTCAATGATTTCATAATTACCCCCTAAAAAAATCTAAAACCATTCATTATTGCGTCTAGATGAATATAAGATAGAATGTTATAATAATTTTTTTTATTAATTAAGTTATGAACCGACAAGATAGTTTAAGTGTTTACTTATTAAGCATCTTTTAGATCAACGACAACAGGAATGATTAAAGGTCGTCTTTGCGTAATATCAAATATTTTATCACTTAAATGATCAATCACGGCTTGTTTTAAATGCAGTTCATTAATCATTTTTGCTTTTAGCTCTTTTTCACAAACCATTTTTGCTTCATTTGCAAGTTGGCCTGTTAATTCTTCATTGCCACGCATATAGATGAAGCCTCTAGAAATAATTGTTGGATCATTAATCATTTTTCTTTTTTGAGAATCAATGGATAATATAACTGAAAATAAACCTTCTTCACTTAATAATTTACGCTCTTTGATGACAGCAGAACCAATATCTCCAATACCCGTACCATCAATATAGACTTCACCAGATGCCACTTTGCCAGCATATCTTATGGTTTCATTGGTTAATGCTGCAACATCTCCGTTGTCCATAATAAGAATATTATCTGGATGGACACCGCATTCGATAGCTAATTGTTTATGATGCTTTAACATACGATGTTCACCATGTACAGGAATAAACATTTTTGGTTTAACTAAACTTAAAATCATTTTCAAATCACTTTGTGCACCATGACCAGAAGTATGGGTGTCAGCAAGTGGTCCGTGTGTAATAACATTAACATCAAGTCTAAATAATTTATTGATTGTTCTATTAACACCTTCTTGGTTTCCTGGAATTGGTGATGATGAAAAGATTACAGTATCTCCAGCCATAGCCTGGACTTGTCTATGTGTGCCATTCGCAATTCTACTAAGTGCAGCGAGTGGCTCTCCTTGTGACCCGGTAACAAGTAAACATACTTGTTCAGGTCTTAAGCGATTGACTTGATCACCTGTAATGATAGTATCTTTAGGAGCTTTGATATATCCGGTTTGCATACCAGCTTCAATTGCTCGTTCCATAGAACGCCCAAACACACAAACTTTACGTTTATTTAATACGGCAGCTTCAATGATCTGCTGGATGCGATACATATTTGAAGCAAAAGTCGCAATAATAATTCGTCCAGTCATCCTTGTAAACAACTCGTTAATGGATTTTCCAACTTTACTATCTGAAATGATAAGTTCATCACGTTCAGCATTTGTAGAGTCAGATAGCATACATAAAACACCTTCACTACCAATTTTAGCTAATTTATCAAACTCTGCTGGTGGACCAACAGGTGTAAAATCAACTTTAAAATCGCCTGTATGAAATAATGTACCTTGTGCTGTTTTAAATACGATACCAAACATATCGGGTATCGAATGATTCATTCTTATAAAACTAATCTCAACATTTTTGAAGTTATATTTATAATGACTCTTATATTCTTCAATATGTGGGTGTTTTACATCTTTATGTTCCATAAATTTATATTCGATTAAATCCACAGCAATACCTGATGCATATATTTTAGGAATTTGAACTTGTCTTAATAAATATGGAATACTACCAATATGATCTTCATGACCATGTGTGATAAAAAGACCTACGATTCGGTCTTGGTTTTCTATTAAATATGTATAGTCAGGAATGACGTAATCTATGCCTAATAAGTGCTCATCTGGAAATAGTATTCCTGAATCCACAACAAAAATTTGATCTTCGATTTCATAGATGTACATATTTTTTCCTACTTCACCAAGGCCACCTAGTGCAAAAATGCCGATTTCCCCGGTTTGTAACAATGGGTTTTTCATATAAAAATCCTCCAGTATCGAAATTATACATTTCTATTTTATAATAAAAAGATTAAAAATGATAGTCAAATACAATATATGCTATAATAATTTTGAGGTGTAAGATGAAAACCATTATCTTTTTTGACGTTGATAATACAATCTATAATAGTCAAGCTGCAAAAGTTCCTGATCAAACTTTAAGGCTGTTACAACATTTAAGTGAAAGAGAAGATGTAACCTTAGGATTGGCAACTGGAAGAGGTCTAAAAAAATTAGAAATTATTGAAGATGTGCTGCCTTTTTTTGCTTACAAAGTTTTAGTAAACGGATCATATGTGTTAAAAGGTGATGAAGTCTTATATGATCATCCTATGGACAATCAAGATATCGAAGATGTCTTAGCATTAACAAAAGGTTATGATATCAATATCGGTATGGTTGGAATTAATGATGAAGCAGTCAACTATTGGGATGATCGTGTTGGGTATGGAATGAAGGCTTTGAGAGGTATTTTTCCTAAGGTTGATGAAAAGTTTTATTTAAAACATAAAGTTTATCAATTATGGATGTTTGCAGATACGGAGTCGTTAATTTTTGATATTGCAAAATCATTACCAAAGTTTAGAGTTATACCTTGGCATAAAGCAGGAGTTGATTTCACTTATCCACATATGAGTAAAGCTTTTGGTATAAAAAAGTGTTTAGAGCATGAAAAAGAGTATAGACTCATTAGTGTTGGTGATGGAGCAAATGACATAGAGATGATTGAACTTGCAGATATTGGAATTGCTATGGATAACACTAGATTCGAAGAGCTAAAAGAAAAAGCCGATTATATTGCTCCACATATACATGAGGATCAATTATACGACTTTTTTAAGAAACTTAACCTTGTTTAGGTTTTAATTTACTTTGAACAAGTTTTATAATTTCTTTAGGAACATAAGGTGATATATCAGCATGATGAACAACAAGTTCTTTAATTGCCGAAGATGATACAAAATGGTTTTTAGATGATGGGAATAAAATCAGTGTTTCAATATTTCGATTAATATTTCGATTAAATTGATATAATGCATATTCATTTTCATAATCTTGAATATTTCTAAGACCACGAATCATCAAATCGATACCATTATCTTTAGCGTATCTAACAACTAAATCATCAGTTGATGATACAATGACATTGTTTAAGTCTTTAGTGACTAGCTTAATCATTTCAATACGTTCATCAGTTGTAAAGGTTGGAACTTTCTTATAATTATCAGCGACAACAATATGTAATTGATCAACAATTCTGGCTGCGCGTTTGATTAAATCAAGATGACCAATGGTTAAAGGGTCAAATGTACCTGGATAAACAGCTTTTTTCATATGATTTACCTCGTTTCAATATTAGTATAACAAAAAAAATTAAAAAAATGCATAGGAGATGTTAAAAATGAATGTGTATCGGAAAAGTTTAATCGTACAGTTGTTGATGTTTGTTGTATTTTTTGTAATGGCAGTTAATCTTATTGTTCAATATTACATTGGACAAAGTATTCCAATTTATAACTTCATCATACTAGGAATTTTAGTATTATTTGGAGTTGGTGGCTTTTTGATTTATCGTAAAGCATCAAATGAAATATTAGTGATTACACCTAAAGAGATTAAAACGATTAAAGTATTACTTTATGTATATTTATTCGTCTATATAGGAGAGATGCTTTTATCTGGGTTAGATCAAATTCCAACAGAAGTTGTTAAGATTGCATTAGGGTCAGTTTTAATGATTGTTGCACTCATAGGAATATTCATTCAATATCAACTTTTGAGACGAAAATAAAGAACAGCAATGTTCTTTTTTTTCGTATTGATGGCTTTAATATGGTAAAATAAAAGCAAATTAAAGAAACAAAAGGAAGTGATCGATTTGAGTAAAACGATATTTGTGTCAAACAGATTACCAGTTACTGTTTCTGTTAAGAGGCATAAAATTAACTATCATGAAAGTATAGGTGGTTTAGCAACAGGACTGAAAAGTTTTCATCAATCTTCTGATAGTTTGTGGGTTGGTTGGCCAGGTGTTGCCAGTGATCGCCTACGTTCTGATGAGCAAAAGAAAATAGAACGTCAATTAAATCAAACATATAAATGTCATCCTGTATACTTAACAGATAAGGACATTGATTTATATTATGAAGGTTTTTCTAATAAAACCATATGGCCACTTTTCCATTATTTTGCAGATAAGGCTGAATATGATGAGAAAACATGGGAATCTTATAAAAAAGTAAATAGGAAATTTTATAAAAGTATTAAACCACATATTGAAGCAGATTCATTAATTTGGGTGCATGATTATCAACTTATGTTATTACCTGAGATGATTAAGGAAGAGTTTCCAACAGCTAAAATAGGTTTTTTCTTACATATACCGTTTCCGTCTAGTGAGATTTTTAGATTACTAGTTTGGAAAAAAGAAATATTAACAGGTCTTTTAGGTGCCGATCTTATTGGTTTTCACACATATGATTATGTGAGACATTTTTTAAGTAGTGTAAGAAGAATATTAAATATTAATCAAAGTTTCTATAAAATTCAATTTAATGATAGAGTTATCGATGTAGATGCTTTTCCAATGGGGATCGATTATGAGTATTTTTCAAAGAAACATGACATTGAAATTGATCAACCTAAGGATTATAAAATCATTTTATCTGTTGATCGACTTGATTATACTAAAGGTATTCTTGAAAGAATTAAGGCATATCGAGCATTTTTAAGAAAATATGCCAAATATAGAGGCAAAGTGAAACTACATTTGATTGTAGCGCCATCAAGACAATCTCTGCCTACTTATGATGCGCTTAGAAGAGATATAGAAATATTAGTGAGTGAAACAAATGGTGAATTTGGTGATTTTAATTGGATGCCAATATGGTATTTATATCAATCGTTTAATCAAAATGATTTAATCAAATACTATAAAGAAGCTTCTATATTATTAGTTACACCATTAAGAGATGGGATGAACTTAATTGCTAAAGAGTATATTGCGTCTAGAACGGATCATCAAGGGATGTTGATTATTAGTGAAACTGCAGGAGCTGCAAGCGAGTTAAGTGAAGCGATATTAATCAATCCAAATGATGAATCACAAATAGCAGAAGGCATTAAAAATGCATTAGAAATGAGTAAATCGGAAAAAATAAGTCGAAATAAAATCATGCATGAACGTATTAAACGTTATCATGTGAAATTTTGGGCATCTGAATTTATGAATAGGTTATCTGAAGTAAAGATTTTAGACCAAGTGACCTTAAAAAAAGAAGAGATTATCGATAAGAAATCTATTTTAAATCAATATAAAAATGCTGAATCATCTATATTCTTTTTAGATTATGATGGTACTTTGGTTGATTTTCAATCAACACCTATGCAAGCATATCCAACTAGAAAATTGAAATCGATTTTACAAAAACTCTCGCAATTACCCAATACTGATGTAGTTGTAATATCTGGTAGAGATCATCAAACACTCGAGAGATGGTTAGGCAAATTAAATATTGGACTTGTTGGTGACCATGGTTTATGGTATAAAAATAAAGACAGTCAATGGAAAAAAACCATTTCTATTGATAGTCAGTGGAAAGACCGTATCAGACATGTTTTAGAAATATACGTTGATCGTATGCCAGGATCATTTATTGAAGAGAAAACACATTCTATAGCATTGCATTATAGAAAATGTGAACCAGAAATGGTAGCTGTAAAAATGTCTGAGATCAAAGATGCATTATTTTCAATAAAAGGAACTCATCCTATTGAAGTTCAACAAGGACATATGGTTTTAGAAGTAAAAGACCAAAGAGTTAATAAGGGTAACGCAACATTCCTTTTTACCAATCAAAAGACTTATGACTTTGTATTATCTGCAGGAGATGATGTTACTGATGAAGATATGTTTAAAGTTTTAAAAAATGCGAATACGATTAAAATCGGATATGGCTCTACAATTGCAAACCACAGAATGTTGTCCGTAAAAGATTTTAGAGGATTGTTAGAAGAATTTATTAAATTAAAAGGAGAAAAAAGATGAAAGTATTAAATGATGTTTATGTTATGTCAAATGGTGTAAAAATCCCAAAAATTGGTTTTGGAACTTGGCAGGTACCAAGTGGTGATGTAGCGTATCAATCTGTTATGATGGCTTTAAAAAATGGTTATAGACATATTGACACAGCTGCTGCTTATCAAAATGAAGCTAGTGTCGGACAAGCAGTAAGAGATTCTGGTATTCCAAGAGAAGAAATATTTGTGACTTCAAAATTACAATCTCATATTAAAACATATGAAGACGCAAAAGAAGCGTTTGAAAAAACACTTAAAGAATTAGGATTTGATTATTTAGACCTATATTTAATTCATGCGCCATGGCCATGGAATGAAATTGGTAAAAATTGTGATGAAGGTAATGTTGAGGCATTTAAAGCGATGATTGAGTTTTATAAAGCTGGAAAGATAAAAGCTATTGGTGTATCTAACTTTTCTCCAAAAGATATAGATAACATTATTAAACATTTAGATTTTGTCCCACACGCTAATCAAATTGCATATTTTGTCGGACACAATCAAGAAGAAACCGATACTTATTGCAAAGAAAAGAATATATTAATTGAAGCATATTCTCCATTAGCCATCGGACATGCACTAAATAATCCAACAGTGGTTGAGATGGCTAAACTATACAAAAAGACACCAGCACAAATATTAATACGTTATTGTATTGAAAAAGGAACGCTACCTTTACCTAAATCTACACATGAGTCAAGAATTATAGAAAACACGCAAGTTGATTTTGAGATTAAAGCATCTGATTTAGAGATTTTAGATCAAATTGATGATGATCCAAGAAAATGGAACTAGTTTATAACTAAACATATAAAAAAGAGAAAATATCGTGATTTTCTCTTTTTCTTTTTTAGGATTGTAAATTGCTTTGACAAGATTTGCAATATCCATATACAGTCATGTCATGATGAGTTATCTTAAACTCATGCTTGCGAGCAATATCATCAGCGATATGATTGATGTGACAGTCAATTTCATACATTTTTTGACATCCGATACAGATCATATAATGATGATGTTCACTTTGATTTAAATAGTAATATGTCGTGTGATTCATAAAACTTTTAGAAACGATTTCTTCTGTAAAAAATAGATCAAGTGTTCGGTAAACTGTCGATAAGTTCATTTGTTCCTCGCTAATTTGATGTAATATCATTTCAGCACTTAATGGATGATTGGCCTTCTTTAAAATTTCTAAGATTTGTTTTCTTTGCTTAGTCATTCGCATAAGATCATCTCCTAACCAATTTTTTTAAAACGAGTAATACAATAAGTAAAATAGTATATAAAACGACAATAGTTGATCCAACAGGTATTTCAAGTGGATGAGCAACAAAGATACCAAGAATGACAATCACAAAACTTGATACAACACCAAACCATAACGTCATTTTGAAGCTTTTTGTCCATTGACTAGAAATAATCGAAGGGAATACCACTAATGCAGATATCAATAATGTTCCGATCGTTCTGACGCCAATGACTATAAAAAATGCTGTTAATATAGATAAGCCATATCCGAGAAGATTAGTATTTATCTTGCTGAATTTTGCATAGTTTAAATCATAAGTAATTAAAAACAATGGTCTATAAAACAAGATGACAAAGATTAAAATTAACACACTGACGATAACTGATAATAGCATATCAACTCTAGTTGCTGTAAAGATGTTACCCACCAACATCGATTCTACGGATATATTAAATCCAGAACTTTTTTTAATTAAAATTAACCCAATAGCAAACGAAACACTTGCTACTAAGCCAATAGCTGCATCACCGTTCATTTTGTCGGTAGTCGCTAAATACTTAATTAAAAGCGATGCTAATATAACAAAAGGTATTGCTATATATAAAGGTTCGTTGGTAAGGATGATACTTAAGATCAGTCCAGCAAAACTTACATGTGCAAGTCCATCTGCAATCATCGCTTGTTGATTTAAAACTAAATAGGGACTTAATAAAGCTGCAGATAAAGCTAAAGTTACTCCTATAAATAAGGCATTGATTATAAAATCATATTGTAGTAAATCAAACATGATGATGCCCCCTATGTTCAAACTCATGAAAATCATGGTAAGATCCTAAAAACTTAATATGTTGATCAACATACATGATTTTACAGTCTTTTTTTACTGCATCTGTTAAATCATGAGTGACATGGATTATGGTAGTTTGACTTTCTTGTTGGATATCATAAAGTAGATTATAAAACTTTTCTCTAAAAGATGGATCAAGTGCACTGGTTGGTTCATCCAAAATTAAAACATCAGGATTAGAGATTAAAGCTCTAATTAAGTAGACACGTTGTTGTTGGCCACCAGATAGATAATTCATGCTTTTGTTAAATAATTCTGGTATCTCCATTTTTAACAACCACTTTTTGATGAGTTCACATTCTTGTTTTGATGCTTTTAGCTTTTGTTTTTTAAAACCACTATAGATAACTTCTTGAACAGTCATCGGTATTTGATTTTTTAGATTTAGTTTTTGTGGTAAGTAACCCATATTTTTTGTATAAATGTCAATTTTACCCTTAGTCGGGTTGAGTAAATTGACCAAAGTTTTGACTAAAGTAGTTTTACCACTGCCATTAGGACCGACGATATGGAGAAACTCTCCTTTTTTTATGTGGAAATTGATGTTTTTTAAAACTTCAAAGTTTCCGAATGAAACACTCACATTTTCATATTTAATCATTTGATTCAATAATACCTAAAGCAAGCTTAATGTTATTAAAGTTTCTTTCTAAAAGCTCTTTATAGGTAACATTTGCCTCCCAATCTGATTGATTTACGTTGTGATAGGTATGTAATTCTAATAAGGTTAGACTATAGTTTTCTTTAGACTCTAAACTTTCTTTAATTGCAATGGCTGCACGTGGTTCAATAAGTGCTTCTGTAAATAGATAATGCGTTTGTGCAGATATGACTAAATTTGAGAAATTAATAATTTCATTGCTTGTTAAATCATCATCTGGTTTAAATTCGCTAAATAACGATTCTATGTGGATGTGATATCTGCTTGCAAATGCTCCCATTGCGTTATGACCAGCAAAATATAATGTTGAGTCTTTATAAGGTTCATGAGAAAGTAGTTGATCAATTTCTAAATGTAGATTATAAATTTCTGTTTTATAATTGCTTGCATTTTCTTCGTAAAAAATTGCATTTTCAGGATCTATGATGATAATATGGTCTAAAATATAATCAATCATTTGCATGATTGTTGTTGGGTCTACCCAATAATGCAAATCGTCATGGTGATCATCGTGATCGTCATGGTCATCATCGTCGTGGTCATCATCATGCAATAATACAGGTGAGGATAATAATTGATAGTGATCAGTTTGTAAATGGTGATGCTCTTCAAGAATATAACTCTTGGACATGTCTAAAACAATCGTATCTCTTTTTTCTATTTCATCAATATTTTTCAACCATTGATCAATTTCAGGGCTAGTATATATAAATAGCTTAGATTCATAGATGTTGACCATATCTTTACTTGAAGCTTCAAATGTGTGAATATCCATACCAAGTGGAACAAGCAAGTCAACTGTCAACTTATCACCGACAATTTGGCTTGCCAAATCATAATGTGTATACATTGAAGTTACAATGTCAGGATAATCTTTATCACCTTGACAAGAAGCTAATGTAAAGCCAGTAAAAAGTAATGCTAATGTAATCATAATTTTTTTCATTTCAAATCCTCCTAGTTGCAAATCGTTTGCAAAATTATTATATCACAAAAATATTCAATTGCAAATCATTCGCAATTAATTTATGAGCCACTTATAAAAGCGAAAAAAGAGCATAAAAAATTGTAATTATGGTCAAAAAATGTTATAATAAAAACCTAAACGTGAGTGGGATGATGATTTCCACTCATTTTATTGAGGTTAAATGATGAATTTAGAAAAAATGAAACAAAAGTTAATCCCTATTTTAAATCGCTATGATTTAGATATTTATAGCATAAGAACTAAAAAAGAGTTTGGTGAAAAAATTGTTGAAATACTCATTGATGTTGATGTGATGAATATCAATGATTTGGAAAAAATCCATTTAGAGTATGTTGACTTATTAACGGATGATGATATGGACCCAGATTATTTCTTAGAGTTGTCTTCTTTAGGTGCAGAAAGACCACTTAAGACAAAAGAAGAAGTTGTAAAAGCTATAGGGAAATATATTTATGTAGAATCGGATAAATATATAGGTAATGGATATATCATCTCATTTGAAAATGATATAATAAAACTAGAGATTAATGAAAAGGGACGCATACGAAAGATTGATATCAATTACGTAGATGCAAGAAACATGCGGACTTCAGTTAAGGTATAAAAGGAGGATATCATGATTAGTAAAGTATTTTTTGATAATATTGATGCGGTTGCACAAGAAAAGGAATTAACAAGAGAACAAGTAATGGAAGCATTTACTCAAGGATTAATCGCTGGATGTAAAAAATCTCATGATGTACGTTCTTGTCGTGTAGATTTAAAAGAAGAACGTAATGAAATTTTAGTATACACGCAACATTTAGTTGTTGAAGAGTTAACATTAGATGCGGATAAGAACTATTCACAAATGTTATTAGCAGATGCAAAAAAAATCAATTCCAGAATTAAAGTTGGTGACGTTTTAGAACAAAAAATAGATCCAAAAGATTTTGGGCATTTTGCAGTTAGAGATTTCAAATCAAGGTTAAATGAAAGTCTTGTTTCAAGTCAAAAAGAAAATTTATACAATCATTTTAAAGCTTACGAGCATGAAATGATTAATGCAAGAGTTATTGACGTACAAGATGATCATTATCGATTAGACATTGGTAAAGATTTAACAACATTGTTGCCTAAAAAAGAAGCATTGCCTAAAGATTTATTTCATGTAGGTGATCATGTGAGAGTTTATGTTTCTGATGTGGAAATGAAAACTAAATGGCCAAAAGTATTTGTGAGTCGTTCTCACCCAAGCTTAATTATAAGATTGTTAGAAAATTATATACCTGAAATAAAAGAAGGCATTTTAGAAGTTATGGGTATATCAAGAGATCCAGGTGATCGTTCAAAAATTGGTGTGAAATCTAATGATCCTAAAGTTGATCCAATTGGAGCATGTGTAGGTGAAGGTGGCGCACGTATTAGAGAAATCGTAAAGGCACTAAGCGATGAAAAAATAGACTTATTTAGATGGAGCGATAATGAAAAAGAATTGATCGCTAACGCATTACAACCTGCAGAGGTTGTTGCCGTAACCCATGTAAATCCAAAAGAAAAAAGTGCATTAGCTATTGTACCTGATTCACAATTATCACTAGCAATTGGTAAGTTAGGACAAAATGTTAAACTTGCTGTTCAAGCTTGTGGTTGGAGTATTGATATTAAATCAGAAACAATGGCTCAAGGTGAAGGCATTCTTTATTAATCTAAAGTAAAGGTGGTTTATCACATGAAAAAAGTTAAAAAAATACCACTAAGAACATGTGTGGTAACTAAAGAAGTATGTCCAAAAAAAGAGTTGATTCGTGTGGTTGCGACAAAAGAGGGTGTCGTAAGTGTCGATTTAACTGGAAAAGCTAATGGACGTGGTGCTTATTTAAAATTAAGCGAACATGTCATTCGATTAGCTCAAAAAAATAAAGCGTTAGATAGAAAACTTGAAACAGAAGTGCCGAATGAAATTTATGATGAACTTTTAAAGCTGGTTCATGGATAAAACACTTGGCTTAGCTTATCGTGCTAGAAAAACTGTTATTGGCACTGATAACACAATTGAGCATTTACGCAAGCATAAATTATTTTTAATTATGTTGGCGAACGATGCTTCACCTCTAACTCAAAAGAAAATCACAGATAAAGCAAAAACGTATCAGACACCTGTGATGATGGATTTATCTTCTTTTGATTTATCTAATGCTGTAGGAAAAAACGACATCAAAGTCATCGGTATAACTGATCAAGGGTTTGCCCAACTATTGATGGATAAGAAAAGGAAGTGATTATATGCCTCAAAATCAAAAAAAACGAAGCAATCATAGCAATAGCAATCATAACAATCATAAAAAAAGACCTGATTTTAAAAAACCTAGTACACCAAAAAAGGTAAAAGATGAAGGACCTAAAATATTTATTTATAAACCTGATATGACGGTTGCTGATGTAGCACAAGGTTTAAAAATTAGCAATGCAGTAATGATTAAAAAATTAATGAGTCAAGGCTTAATGGCTACTGTAACTCAAGTTATAGATCGAGATACAATAGAAGTTATAGCACTTGATGAAGGATTTGAAGTACAAGACGAAGTCATTACTGATGTTACAAGATTTGATGAAATGGAGATTGTCGATGATCCTAAAGATCTTGTTAAAAGACCGCCAATTGTAACAGTAATGGGCCATGTTGATCATGGTAAGACTACATTACTTGATACCATTCGTAAATCAAGAGTTGTAGAAGGTGAAGCAGGTGGTATTACTCAACATATTGGTGCTTATCAAGTAGAAAGAAATGGTGAAAAAATCACATTTATCGATACGCCAGGTCACGCTGCTTTTACAGAAATGAGAGCGCGTGGTGCAAAAGTAACTGATATTGTTGTCTTAGTAGTTGCTGCTGATGATGGAGTTATGCCTCAAACGATTGAAGCATTAGACCATGCAAAAGCTGCAAAAGTACCTATTGTTGTTGCTGTCAATAAAATTGACCGTCCTTCAGCAAATCCAGATCGTGTGATGACTGAGTTATCTGAACGTGGATTAGTTCCTGAAGCATGGGGTGGAGAAACACCTTTTGTAAATGTTTCAGCACTAAAAAATCAAGGTATTGATGAACTTCTTGAAGTGTTACAGCTCATTAGTGAAATTCAAGAATTTAAAGCAAATCCAAAACGATTAGCTAAAGGTACTGTTATTGAAGCTCGTCTTGATAAAGGTAGAGGACCAGTCGCAACCTTAATTGTTGAAACAGGGACTTTAAAAATTACAGATTATATTGTTATTGGTAATACATACGGTAAAATCAGAACGATGAGTGATGATTTAGGGAATCGTTTTGAAGCTGCTAGTCCAGCACAACCTGTAGAGGTTACAGGTTTAAATGAAGTGCCTCAAGCTGGAGACATTTTCATGGCATTTACAGATGAAAAAATGACAAGAAATATTGCTTCTGATCGTCAATCAAGACAAAAAGAAACAGAACTAAAACAAATGAAGAAACGTTCTTTAGATTCTTTATTTGGTCAATTAGAAGAAGAAACAAAAGAGTTAAACATTATCATTAAAGGTGATGTTCAAGGCTCAATTGAAGCATTAAAGGGTATGTTAGAAAAAATTGATATTAGTGGTTTTCATGTCAATATAGTGAGACATTCGGTAGGAGCGATAACTGAAAATGATGTTTCATTAGCTTCTGCATCAGATGCCATCATTATTGGTTTTAATGTAAGACCTACTTCTGCAGTCAAAAAAGTTGCAGATAATGAAGGTGTAGAAATTAGATTATATAGTATCATTTATCGTATCCAAGAAGATATTGAAGCAGCGCTTAAAGGTATGTTAGAACCAGAGTTTGAAGAAATAGTTACTGGTCAAGCTGAAGTAAGAGAAACGTATAAAATATCTAAAATTGGTACAATTGCTGGCTGTATGGTTACAGATGGCGTTATCAAACGTGATGCATTAGTTAGAATACTTAGAGAAGGCATTGTTGTATACGAAGGTAAACTAGCTTCACTCAAACGCTTTAAAGATGATGCTAAAGAAGTTAGAAATGGTTTTGAATGTGGTTTATCTATTGAAAACTTTAATGACCTTAAAGTTGGTGATGTGATTGAAGCATCACAATTAAAAGAAATTGAGGTGTAACATATGTCAATTACTACAGAACGCTTAGCAAGTTTAATCCAAAGGGAACTTGCACCAATTGTCAATCAAGAAATTAAAGATAAGAGTTTTGGTTATATTAACTTAACAGAAGTTAAAGTAACTAAAGATTTGTCTTATGCTAATGTTTACTATACGATCTTAAGTGATGAAGAAGAAGTTCTTAAACGCGCAAAAAAGGCTATTGAAGACGTTAAAGCAACCATTCGTATGGAGTTAGCTAAAAAAATTAGAAATGTTAGAAAAATACCAGATTTGGTTTTTAAATATGATGAAGCATTAGCTTATGGTAATCATATTGACCAACTTCTAAAAACAATAAAGTAACTTCGGTTACTTTTTTTGCATGAATTTTGAGAAAGTAAGTGATCTAATGTATGTTAAAGTCATCGTAGATATCAAGCATCAAGATGTTAATAAAGCTTATGATTATCGCGTCCCAGAACATTTAATCAATGATATACAAAAAGGCATGAGAGTTATCGTGCCTTTTGGTGCACAAACAAGAATGGGTTTTGTTGTTGATGTTTTTGATAAGAGTGAATCAGCAACAAAAGATGTGATTGAGTTGTTGGATGAAACACCTGCGATTTCTGATGAATTGTTTTTGATTATGGATGATATAGATCAACATACGATAAGTTTATATAGTTCAATATTTGATACAGTTATTCCTAGTGGACTAGCAGTCAAATATGATAAAGTAATTTATTTACTTAAGCCTAATGAATTACCAAGTGAATTAGAGACTTTTTTTAGTAAAACTGGTATTTGGCATTTAAAAAAATCCGAGTATGATTTACTACCAAAATTAAGAAGACTTCAGGACAAAAAAATTATCGAGATTCACAGTGAGTACAAGCAAAAAACGAAAGAAAAAACAGAAACACTTTATACATATAACACCAATCACCAATATCAAAGAACAAGTCGATATCCTTTGTTAGAAACACTTTTGATAGATCATATGTATACAAAAAAAGAGTTAATTGATTTGGGTTTTTCAATAAGCAATATCAACACATTAGTTAAACATGAAGTGTTTATACCTAAACTATCCACAGTTTTTAGAGACATAAAACACCTATTTAACATAGAGGATAAAAGAGTTGATTTAACAAAAGAACAAATCAATGCTGCTAATAAAATCAAGGACAACTTAAATGTGTATAAGACTTTTTTATTAAAAGGTATAACAGGTTCTGGCAAAACTGAGGTTTATTTAGATGTTATTGAAAAAGTTGTTAAACAAGAACAAAAAGCTTTAGTATTAGTACCAGAAATCACATTGATTGCGCCAATGGCAAAACGCTTAAAATCTAGATTTAATCGCGTAGCTATATATCATAGTGCATTATCTGAAGGTGAGAAATATGATCAATATCAAATGATAATAAATAATGATATAGATATCGTTATCTCTACAAGAAGTGGTATCTTTTTACCTATAAATAATTTAGGGATCATCATCATTGATGAGGAACATGATGCTTCTTATATGCAAAAAGAAGGTGTAGTGTATCATGCCAAAAATATTGCGAAGTTACGAGCTGCATACCACAATATACCAATTGTGCTTGGCAGTGCAACGCCATCTATTGAATCGATGTATAAAGCAGAACAGCAAGAATATCAATTATTAACACTTTCAAAAAGACCTAAAAATATTAAAGAACCAGACATAGTGTTTGTCGATATGAAAGATGAGTTAAAAAATAAAAATACATCAATTTTCTCTATGACATTAAAAGAAAAAATAAGTAAAAACATTGAGAAAAAAGAACAAACACTTATTTTATTTAATAGAAAAGGATATGCTCCATTTGTTTTATGTAGACAATGTGGAGATGTTCCGAAATGTCCACAATGTGATATTTCACTCACATATTATAAAGATAAAAATCAACTTAAATGTCATTATTGTGGCTATGAGAAACCATTTGCACAAACATGTGAAGTCTGTCATCAAAAGACAGTTAAAGAAGTTGGTGTAGGCATTGAATATGTCCAAGCTGAGTTAAAAAGACAGTTTCCAAAAGCTAGAGTACTAAGAATGGATAAAAACGTAACGACTAAAAAAGGTAGTCATGAAAAGATATGGCACCAATTTTTAAATGAAGAAGCGGATATTTTATTAGGCACACAAATGATATCAAAGGGTCTAGATTTTCCAAAAGTTACTTTAGTTGGAGTTTTAATGGCAGATTTATCTTTAAAAATACCATCATATACTGCATCAGAAGATACATTTATGCTTTTAACACAAATATCTGGTAGGTCAGGTAGACATCTTCCAGGAGAGGTAGTTATTCAAGGTTATCAATTAGACCATTATGCGATTACGAGTGTTAAAAAAGGATATGATCAATTTTATAAAGAAGCTCTATATGATCGAAAGATATCAAAATATGAACCGTATTATCATATTTCACAGTTTCTTATTGAAGGAACATCCTATTTAAAAACATATCAAAAGGCATTTATGTTGAAAAAAAGGCTTCAATCACTAGAAAATGTGATAGCGCTTGGTCCAGTGCCAGCGTACATTAAAAAAATAAAAGAGCACTATAGATTTGTTGTAACCATGAAAAGTAAGACGATCGATATGAGTGAAATCAAATATATTATAGAAGAACTTAATGATCCAAATATAGAAGTTAAATATTATCCAAATTTAGATTTAATGTAGGTGACTAACTATGAAAATTGTATTTATGGGAACTCCGCTGTTTGCAGTAGAAGTCTTAGAGATGTTAATAGAAAATCATGATGTTGTATTAGTTGTTACACAACCAGATAAAGCAATCGGAAGAAAAAAAGTATTGATGCCTTCTTTGGTTAAACAATTAGCAATTAAACACAACATAGATGTTTTTCAACCAGAACATATTAGAAATAATTATGAAAAAATCATAGATTTAAATCCTGATTTAATCATAACTGCTGCATATGGACAAATACTACCTAAAGCATTACTTAACCAAATAGAAGCCATTAATGTGCATGGATCATTGCTTCCTAAATATAGAGGTGGTGCGCCAATTCAATATGCACTCTTTAATGGTGATCAATCGACAGGTGTAACAATCATGTACATGGCATATAAAATGGATAGTGGAGATATCATTAAGCAGGAAGCTATACCCATATTAAATGATGATGATTATTTAAGTTTAACAAAAAAATTGTCAACATTAGGAACAAAACTACTTAAAGAAGTTTTAGATGATATCATTTTAGGACATATCGTAAGAATACCTCAAAATGAATCAGAAGTGACTTTTGCAAAGACGTTAGCATATGAAGATGAACATATTGATTTTGATCAATCATCTGATGAAATCATTAATAGAATAAAAGGATTATCTCCTGAACCAGGAGGGTATGCGATAATTAATGAGCAAAAGATCAAAATCTATAAAGTAAAAAAAAGTGATATAATAGTAAAAGAAGAGACTATACCTGGTCAAATACTAAAAATTAAGAAACAATTAGTAGTTAAAACAAGTGATGGAGCAGTAGAAATTGAAACTGTTCAATTACCAGGGAAAAAAATAATGGCAGCAAAAGATTTTCTAAATGGTCAAAATTTTATATCAGAAAATGATGTATTTAAAAAGGAGAATTGATATGAAATCTACAAAGAAAAAATTATTGTTTACTAGACAAGAAATGTTTGATTTAAACAAAAAAATGTTACAAAAACGAGGTGTGAGTATTGAAGCAATTGCAGAAATATCTTATATGCAACAATCAAAGTACTCTGATAATGTCAGTAGAGCAATCTGTATTGAATCAGTTGAGAAAATATTATCATTAAGAGATGTCTTTCATCATGTTCAGTTAGCTGCAGAAATTGATCGTCTTGCTGAAGAAAAATTATTCCAAGGACCCATCCAAGACATTATATTAGAAGATTTAGGTTTATTTGGTGTTGATGAAACGCTTGGATTAGATGTTTCAGGTCTTTATGGAACCATCGGTCAAACTAATTTTGGTGATATTGATGTTAATAAACATGGTATCGTTAAACGACTAAATGATGCAGGAAAAGAAGAAGGCATATGCCATACGTTTTTAGATGACATTGTTGGGGCGATTGCCGCAGCAGCATCAACAAGAGTAGCTCAAGTGTTAAATGAAGATTTAGCACATGAAGATGTCGATGTCAAAAGGTTTAGCATTTTCGATTTATAATCATAAAGGATGATTTTTAGTGGATAGCAGTAAAAAGAAGAAACGAAGATTCTGGGATTTAAAAACACTTGGCAAAGATATATTTGCTAAGTTTTTTGGATTTGAACAAGGTGTCGATATTACAAATGATGTAGCGGTTTTATATCGTCGTAACTATGTTATAAAAAACATTATTTTTGTTTCAAACATTATGTATGCAATCATCTTATTTATCCTATCCTTATCAACTGAAGGACAAGTATCCGATTGGGTTGTAACAGTGATGGCTTTTCCGATGACCTATGTCATTAATAAGTTGTTAAATAAATTAATTCATTTAGATCCTGAAGATAAAACGAAACAAAATGTCGCAATGTATGTTGCAGCATTTTATATTTTCTTTTCATCAATTTTAATATATGCAAGATTATATACACAAGTCTATTTTGAAACTGGAGCTTATATATTAATGTACTATGCTGTTGTAGTTATTTCGCTATATCAAGAGAAAAAACTATTAAGTAGTAGTTTTCAAGGCTTGCTAGCATTATTGACTGTGATTCATTTATTATGGACATATAACTTCCACGGATTAGTTAATGGACAAACCATTTCAGAGTTTTTACCTAATTTTTTAAGACTTCCTGAGTTCAGTGATATTTTATTAAGAACATTGTTGTTTATTCTTTTTTACTTTGTTGTATATGCAATTGTATCCATGGGTCAATATATGCAAGAAGAGCGGAAAAAAGAATTGATTAAAAGAAGACAAGTTCAAAATGATTTCTCACATATTGTCGGTGATTTATTTACTGTAGTATTTTCATCTTCATATACATTGATGGATAAAAGACATGCCTATCAAGTACAACAAATGAGTCAAAAACTTGCTGATTATTATGGATTAAATCAAGAGGTTATAGAGAAATTAAATGAATACTCTATGATTCATTTGCAATATCAAGAAATAAAACATTTGTTAAATGACATTAGTACTTATGATGAAAAGACATACGATATTTTAAAAGATCAAACTGAGTTAGGCTCTAAAATTGCTAAACGCATTCAGCTTGCTCAAAAATGTGAAGATATTGCTAGAGCACATATCGAAGACACAGCTAATGAGAAGTTCTTAAAAGAAATGCTTTTAATTCAACCAGAAGTTGAAGCTCAAATCATCTTATTATGTGATTTATATATAACCATGAGGTCTCATCGATCTTATAAAAGACCGATGGCACATAGTATTGTATTAAAACAATTTCAAGGTGAATTAGGTAATTATTTTGATTATGACTTAAAAGAAAGATTTTTAAAGTTTAATGATGAATTTTCAGAGATGTATAATAATTTCTAATCAAAGTGAAATTCGTTGACATTTATGATAAAATCATGTAATATGAGATAGAATAATTTACAAGTTAACTTATTAAGAGCTATCGAGGCCAGTGACCTTTGACATAGCAGCAACCTATTCAATTAGGTGCTTATCACGAGGGGTTTAACCCAACAATAAGGAAAAAAAGTGCTGCTTTCCTTATGGGAAGCAGTTTTTTTATAAAAAAGGAGAGATGAAAATGTATAAATTATTTAGTAGCGAATCAGTATCAGAAGGTCATCCAGACAAGTTAGCGGATTATATTTCCGATTCTATATTAGATGCGTGTTTAGAACAAGATCCTGAATCAAGAGTAGCAATTGAAACTGCAGTGACTACACATTATTGTTTACTATTTGGAGAAATATCGACGAAGGCTAAAGTTGATTATAAACAAATTGTTAAACAAGCGATTTTAGATATCGGATATACCAAAGAAGCTTATGGCTATAGTGTAGACACTGTAGAGATTGACATTAAAATAAAAGAACAATCGCCTGATATTGCTTTAGGTGTTAATAAAGATCAACATAAGTCATTAGGTGCAGGTGATCAAGGGTTGATGTTTGGATATGCAAATCAAGATACGGATACATTTTTGCCATTACCAGTTTATTTGGCGCACCGATTAGCTGAAAGATTGAGTTTTGTTAGAAAAACTAAAATCATAGAAGGTCTTCGTCCAGATGGTAAAACACAAGTTACAGTTGCATATGATGAGTATCACAAACCTTCTCATATCCATACAGTTGTTTTATCAACACAACACGATGAATTTTGGAGTCAATCAGAGCTTCACAAAGCAATTTTAAAACATGTTATAGAGCCTGTGTTAAAAGACTATGATACATCAAAAACGATTTATCAAATCAATCCAACAGGCCGTTTTATCATTGGAGGACCACATGGTGATGCTGGATTAACAGGAAGAAAAATCATTGTAGATACTTATGGTGGTTATGCTAGACACGGTGGTGGTGCATTTTCTGGTAAAGATGCGACAAAAGTTGATCGAAGTGCTGCATATATGGCAAGATATATTGCTAAAAACATAGTAGCAAGTGATATTGCGACTGAATGTGAAATCCAAATTGCATATGCTATTGGAATTTCTGAACCAGTCAGTTTTTCAATCAATACGTTTAATACTGAAAAAGTTGATATTGAAAAAATATATGAAGCTGTTTATCAAAACTTTGATTTAACGCCAAAAGGTATTATCAAAACACTAAAACTTAATCGACCAATTTATAAAAATACGGCAACATATGGCCATTTTGGGCGAAATCATGAAGATTTCACTTGGGAATATACTGATAAGATTGAAATATTTAAGAAATTGTTATAAAATAGATTTGGTGATGCTTAATGAAGGAAAAATTAGAGCAGTTAGAAGCAAGACGGGTAAAAATTGAAAAAGACTACAAGAAAAATAGCTTATTTGCGGTTCTTTTTTTAATACCTGGAATCATTAGTTTTATTTTAGGTGTAACATCTGATTTGACAGCCTTTATGATTATTGGTATTGTTTTTGTTATTGTAGGTATTGTATTTTCTGGTAAAGCAGGAGCTCAAGCTAGTAAATATAAACGTATTATTAAAACAGAGTTGATTCATTTATTGTTAAATGACCAGTTCGAAGATGTTTATTATGATCATAAAAGTTCGATACCAATATCAAAAATCAACCAAACAGGTACGATAAGAAGACCGGATAGATATCATGGCGAAGATCATATTAAGGGTATGTACAAAGGTGTTAGATTTGAAGTGTCAGACGTTGATTTAAAACAAAGAGTTGAACATAGAGATAAAAATGGTAATGTAAGAGTCACTTATGAAACTTATTTCAAAGGGCGTTGGTATATTTATCGTTATCCCAAAAAATTCGATCAAGTTTTAAAAATTGTTGAAGGTCGTGGTGGCCAGGTTGATAAACGACAATTAGAAAAATTTGATACGGAAAGTATTGAGTTTAATAAGAAGTTCAATATTTATGCATCATCCAAAGAATTTGGTTTTTATTTAATCACATCATCTATGATAGAAAAATTTCTAGAGTTAGAAAAACTACATCGTGGATCTATTCTTTATTGTTTTATGAATGATGAGTTACATATCGGTGTTAATGATCGTAAAGATTACATGGAGTTTAAACTTAAAACACCAATCAATGAAGAAACTTTAGACGTATTCATGTCTGATATTGAACTTATCCCTGCAATTGTAAATGAGTTTAGATTAGATAGTGTTAAATTCAAATAAATCATTAAAGGAAGGAGAAAACATTTATGCCAGATAATCCAATTGTATTAATATTAATTATTGTTGCTGTTGTTTTAGTCATTTTCTTTGCATGGTACATCTCAGCGGTCAACTCATTTAGACGCATGCTTATTAAGATTGATGAATCAGAATCAAGTATTGATATTGCATTAACTAAGCGTTTTGATATGTTGACAAAAATGTTTCAAGCAACCAAAGGTTACATGAAACATGAAGCGGAAACTCTTCAAAAAGTAGTTGCGATGAGACAACCTGCACATTCAGCACCAATGGAGCAAAAACAAGAATTTTCTGATCAAGTTTCTAGAGGACTTCAAGCAATTAATGTTGTTGTTGAACAGTATCCTGAACTTAAAGCATCAGAAAGTATTACTAACTTGCAAAATGCTACAGTTGAAGTTGAAGAAAATTTACAAGCATCTAGAAGAGTATACAATTCAAATGTTTCAATTTATAATCAAAAAGTTGTTGTATTCCCAACAAACATCATTGCAAATATGAAACATTTTGAAAAACGCGCATTCTTTGAAGCAGAAGTTGCTAAAAGAGCAGATGTTACATTTGATTTCTAAAATAAAACGCCAAGCGTTTTATTTTTTTTGCCTTATACTGCCTTTTTTGATAATTATGGTAAATATCGAGATTAACTTAAAATGCTTGTAAAATAACCTCTATTATAGTAATATAATAGAGAACGAAAAGGAAGTGAACGTATGCTAAAAAAGTGGTTTGATCCAAGCAAAAGAGAACTCAAAAGAGCTAAAAAAATAGCTGATGAAGTTTTTGCGTTGGAAGAAGAAATATCAAAATTGTCAGATGAAGATTTAAAACATAAGACTGAAGAGTTTAAACAAAGATTTAAAGATGGGCAAACGTTAGATGACATGATGGTTGAAGCATTCGCAGTTGTAAGAGAAGCATCTAGAAGAGTTACCGGTCTATTTCCATATTATGTGCAAGTATTAGGTGCTGTATCTATTTTCGGTGGTAATATAGCAGAAATGAAAACAGGCGAAGGGAAAACCTTAACAGCTGTTATGCCAGCATATTTAAGTGCACTTAACGGTGAAGGCGTTCATATTGTTACCGTTAATGAGTATTTGGCTAAACGTGAAGCCGAAGGAGAAATTGGTGATTTATTTAGATTTTTAGGATTAACTGTTGGGTTAAATTTAAGAGATTTAACTAGAGAGCAAAAAAAAGAAGCTTATGATTGTGATATTTTATATTCTACAAACTCTGAGTTAGGATTTGACTATTTAAGAGACCATATGGTTTTATATCAGAAAGATATGGTAGCAAGACGTGGTCTAAATTATGCGATCATCGATGAAGTTGACTCTATTTTAATTGATGAAGCAAGAACACCACTTATTATTTCAGGTGGATCTAAAAATAATCAAAATTTATATGCTGCGGCAGATCGATTCGCAAAATCATTAAGAGATGAAGATTTTGAAATTGAAATTGAAACCAAAAGTATCGCTCTTACTCAAAGTGGTATAGAAAAAGCAGAGCGTATTTTTCAAATAGATAACTTATATGATTTAAGTCATGTTTCTTTAGTACATCATATTAATAATGCGCTTCGCGCAAATTATATTATGTCTAGAGATAAAGAGTATGTTGTTAATGATGGAGAAGTTTTAATCGTTGATCAGTTTACTGGTCGTATTTTACGTGGTCGACAGTTTTCAGAAGGATTGCATCAAGCTTTAGAGGCCAAAGAAAATGTGCAAGTTAAAAGAGAAACTGTTACAGTTGCAACCATAACATATCAAAACTTTTTTAGAATGTATAAAAAATTATCAGGTATGACAGGTACTGCTAAAACTGAGGAAGAAGAATTCCGTGACATTTATAATATGGATGTCATAGAAATACCTACAAATGCTCCTGTAGTTAGAAAAGATGAACCTGATTTTATTTACGCTACATTAAAAGAAAAATTTAAAGCATTAGTCGATGAAGTTGAACATCGTCATCATCTTGGACAACCTATTTTGATCGGTACGATTGCAGTTGAAACTTCTGAAGATTTATCAAGAATGTTAAAAGCAAGACGTATTCCTCATGAAGTACTTAATGCTAAAAACCACGAAAGAGAAGCTGAAATTGTTGCAAAAGCAGGATTTAAAGGATCTGTGACGATTGCTACAAATATGGCAGGTCGTGGGACAGATATTAAATTAGGCGAAGGCGTTGTAGCTTTAGGCGGATTAGCTGTCATTGGTAGTGAACGTCATGAGTCAAGACGTATTGATAATCAGTTAAGAGGTCGTAGTGGTCGTCAAGGAGATCCAGGTTATTCTAGATTCTATTTGTCTGCTGAAGATGAACTGATGATGAGATTTGGTGGCGAATCGTTTAAAAGACGTATTGAAATGTTAGAACGTATGAATACAACAGGCGAACCATTGGCTTCTAAAATGTTTTCTAGATTTGTTTCAAGTGCTCAAAAACGTATTGAGGGCAATAACTATGATTCTAGAAAGACAGTGTTAAAATATGATGACGTACTGCGTAAACAAAGAGAAATTATCTATCAAAATAGACGTGATGTTTTAATGTTTGAATCTATTGAAGATCAAGTGAGACAAACGTTAACAAACTCTTTAACAAGTCAGGTGCAACAATTCATACATTTAGTAAATAAAAATGAGTATAAAATTGATTATGATCAATTATTAACACATTTTAATGGCAATATTTTTTATCAAGATACAATTAAAAGAGAAGATGTTGAGTCATTAAATCATAATGAAATTGTAGATTATATTCTTAATTTAGGATTAAAATCAATTGATGAGAAGAAAGAAAATTTCCCGCCAGAAGTGTTTAATGAGTTTTTAAAAGTTGTTATGTTACGTGTTATTGACACCTATTGGATGCGTCATATTGATGCGATGAGTGAACTTAGACAAGGTGTAACATTACAAGCATATGGACAACAACAACCACTGACAATTTATCAACAAGAAGGGTTACGTATGTTTAATGAAATGGTAGCAAACATTTCTACTGATGTTACTAGATATGCGATTAGAGCACAAATCAAGTATGATCAAGAACGTGAAGCTGTTGTTAAGAATACACAAACCAATCAGGGTACTACAGATAATAAGCCTAGAAAACCTAAAGTTAGAAAAAATAGAGGGCAAAGAAACTTACCTTGGCGATAGGAGGATCATTGATGGAACGCTATGATATCAACAAGATGATTTCCCAATTGAAACAATCAATGGATGACTTTAATAAAGCCATTCAACCAGAGAAATTAGAACAAAAATATTTAGAACTTAATGAACTTATGCAACAACCAGATTTTTGGTCTAATACGAATGAAGCGAAAAGAGTTTCTAAAGAAGCGACATCAATTAGGCATAAAGTTGACTACTATAAGCAATTAAATGTTAAACTAAAAAACATAATCGAATGGGCTGACATCTCTGAAGAACAGACAGAAGAATGGGACATATTAGAAAATGATTTATATGATTTAGAAAAAGAGATTAAGGCATTTGAATTAGAAACTATTCTTAATGGTCCGTATGATGATAGTAACGCAATTATTGAGATTCATCCTGGAGCTGGTGGTACAGAATCACAGGATTGGGCAGATATGTTATATCGGATGTATACAAGATATGCACAACGCAAAAAACATAAAATCGAAGTCTTAGACTATCAATCAGGAGATGAAGCAGGCATTAAAAGTGTGACACTTCTTATAAAAGGCGCTTATGCATATGGATATTTAAAAGCTGAGCGAGGTGTACACCGATTAGTTAGAATTTCACCTTTTGACTCAAACGCAAGAAGACATACCTCTTTTGTTTCTATTGATGTCATCCCAGAAATCAATGATGATATTGATATTGACATTAAAGATGATGACTTAAAAATAGATGTATATCGTTCAAGTGGTGCAGGTGGACAGTCAGTAAACACAACAGATTCTGCGGTAAGAATTACATATTTACCAACGAATATAGTCGTTACTTGTCAAAATGAACGTAGCCAACTAAAAAATAAAGAAACAGCTATGAAATTACTTAAGGCTAAACTTGTTCAAGAAGAAATAAAAAAACAAGAAGCCGAGATTAAAGATATAAAAGGTGAGCAAAAAGATATTGCATGGGGCTCACAAATTAGATCATATGTTTTTCATCCATATCAAATGGTTAAAGATCATAGAACCAATTATGAAGTTGGTCATGTGGATTTAGTGATGGATGGAGATATAGATGCCTTTATTAATGCATTCTTAAAAGCTGGTGATGATTATGAATAAAATGAAACTAATGGAAATCTTAGAAATCACAGGAGGGGTAACCCTCCTGTCTTTAGGTTTTTACTTCTTTTTATTACCACAAAATTTGGTAATAGGCGGGGTTATGGGGATTTCAGTTTTACTGAGAAATGTTTTACCAGTATCAACGTTTATTTTAACTGCTAATTTGGTATTACTGGTTGTAGGATTGATTTTTTTAGGTAAAGCATTTTTCTTGAAAACTGTTTATGCAACCCTGCTACATCCGTTGATTATTTTAATTTTAGAGTTAACTGTTCCAGCTGATTTTTTCATGAAGTTTATGAATGAAAGTCCTTATATGATTTCAGCACTTTTTGGAGCCTTATTTGTTGGTGTTGGCTTAGGAATGGTCATAAGGAATAACGCAACAACTGGTGGAATTGATATTTTGCAAAATATGATGCATAAGTTTTTACATATACCATTTGCATGGGCGCTTTATATCATTGATGGGACAATTATTGCAATAGCATTATTTGTAGATTTTCAAGCAGGTTTATACGCTTTTGGAGCAATGATATTAAGCGGTATGATTATTGATCGCATGTCAATTGAAGGACGCTCTGGATTTACTGTATTTATTCTCACAGATAAAACTATTGATATGCAAAAAGAGATTTATGAGAAACTAGATCGAGGGCTTACGAAAATAAAAGTTGTTGGTGGGTATACTAATAAAGAAAAAGAAATGATTGTTTGTACGATAGATCGACTTCAACTTTATACATTTAAATTGATTATTAAAAGAATAGATCCTAATGCTTTTACATTTGTAACTAGGACAAAAGAAGCGTTGGGCTATGGATTTAGTAAAGGAAGTGCGTCATGGAAAATAGAAAATTAGGATTTATTTTTATATTAGCGATTGCTTTAGCTTTTTTTGCAGGGTTTCAAATACAGACATTTTTTGTAAATAATGAGCCAGAACCATTTGTTGATGTCTATAGTGAAATTACTGAGGCTTTAGATCGATACTATTTATATGATATTGATCAAGATGAAAAAGATCAAGCATTTTTAGCTCAGATGCAAGCGATTGTTAACGCATATGCTACATCAAATGATGATCCATATACTAGACTTGTCGCAAATCCAGTTAATGTTGCTCCTACAGATGCAGAATCTTATGTCGGCATGGGGGTAACGATTCAAAATGAAATTGCTTTTTTAAGAGTACTTGATGTAATTTATCAAGGACCAAGTTTTGGGAAATTATATCCAAATGATTTAATTGTTGGAATTATGAACGGTACAGAAAAAGTTTATTTTGAAACGTTAGCCAGCAATATATCACGCACAGCTTATTTAGCGGGCGATGTCAATGATGTAAAAAGCTTAATAGTTGTTAATCCTGACGGTATTGAAAATATTGTTGATATTACTTATGAAGAAATTTCAACACCTACTGCTTATCATCAAACATTTGATGATCATATAGGTTATATTAGAATTTCTGAGTTTTCAGGGTATGTGAAAGATGTTACCGTAGGTACAGCTAAAGTCTTTTCAGATGCATTGAATGCGTTAGAAAATACGGTGCTTAATGATGCAACAGATACACTTATTATTGATCTAAGAGATAATCCAGGTGGGTCATTAACAGCGCTTCATAATCATAATGATCAAAATTTAATTCCTGGAATTTTGCAAATACTTTTGACTAGAGATGTTGAAAGACCATTGTTTTCAATGATCAATAAAAATAATGTTACCACTACATTTTTAGGTAATTTATCACAACCTAAACCATATGACATTAAAGTGCTTGTTAATGAGTATTCTGCATCTGCAGCAGAAGTATTAGCAGCAGCACTTAACGTTCATGGTGGATATGACCTTTATGGGAATTACACATATGGTAAAGATGTTTATCAAAATACAGTGTCACTAGCAACGATTGATTCTATGACTTATTATTTAACATATACTGAAGGTTACTGGCTTTATGATGGTGACAAAAAAGTATCTGAACATCCACTTGATGTACAATTGATTGAGCAAACAGGATATTATACGATTGAAGAAATGATGTATGAAAAAGAGATTACAAAAGATCAAGTTCATCACTCACTAAGTGCTTATCAAAGATTTCTTAATGTTTATTTTGAGTTAAGCGGCAACAATGCTATGAGAACCGATGGTTATTTTGATCAATTAACAGAAGATTATATACTACAATTTCAGCAAGAACAACAACTAAATGAAAGTAAAAACTTAGATTTAGAGACAGCTAGAGCAATCTTTGATTTATTAAAACAATATCAAAATGAATACGCATATGATCATCAACTACAAACGTTAATTGGAATGATTTAAAATGAGAACTGTCACTGAAGTCAAAAAACTAAAAAGTGGATATAGAGTGTATTTTGATCATCAAGATGAACCTATAAACATTGAGTTGGACATTTATTTTAAGTACCACTTAAAATTAGGTAGTTCGCTAGATGAAAAAACATTTTTAAAAATGAAAGCCGAAAATGATGAGCTTTACTATATGCGACTTGGTATTTTAAGATTGAAAAAAATGCAAACAGAACAAGAACTCGCATATTATTTAATGGACAAAGCGTGCCCTAAACCATTGGTTAGTCATTTGATGTCATTTTATAAAACAAGAAATTATATCAATGATGAGGAATACACAAAAAATTATATTGAACTCAAAAAGTATCAACAAGGACCACAACTACTAAAATCAGAATTATTAAAAAAAGGTGTTGATCTAGAAATTATAGATCAGTATATCAAAACATTAAATCAAGAAGATATATTAGAAAAAAATATCGCAAAAAAATTATCCACCTATAAAAACAAATCTAAAAGACAAGCACTAAATGCAACAAAAACCTATTTTTTAACAAAAGGCTTTTATAGTGAAGATGTTGATCGAATCTTAAATAGTCAAGTTGAAAAAATTGAGTTTAATGATGCTTCCTTGTTATCTAAAACATTTGATCAGTATTATCAAAAGTATAAATCTAAGAAATCGGGTTATGCACTAAAAGCACTTCTTAAACAAAAACTATATCAAAAAGGCTTTGACCTAAATGACATTGAAAACATTTTTATAGATAAAGACGTTCTATCATGATAAAATCATGGTAGAACTTTTTAATAAAGGGGTATCGTTATGATTTTATGGAAAAATGGTTTTTTTCACACATTAAAATATGAAGATGAAATACGTTATCAAATGGCAACAGATCAAGGACTTATCATCGGATTTGATGAAGATGTAAATGATTTAAAGTTTGACAAAGTTATTGATTTGAAAGGTAAACACTTGTATCCAGGATTTGTAGATAGTCATCTACATATCGTTGGATATGGACAAAAATTATTAACCAAAGATATAAGTCATTTTAAAAGTTCTAAAGCATTGTTGGCATTTATAAACACCCATAAAGATGATAAAAATGGTTTATATGAAGGTTATCAACAAATGGGCATTACAAATAAGGACTTAGATGAAATACGATTAGATAAACCAATTATATTAAGACATAGAGATTATCATAGCGTTACTGTAAATAGTTATATTCTAAATGAGTTAAAGCTAAAAAGTATTGATGGGTACTTAACTGAAGATGATGCTAAATTAGTTTTATCATATTATCAAAAACATACCCATAAAGATATTGTTAATATGATTGATGTCTCTATGACAAAACTCTATCAATTTGGAATCACCGGTGGACACTCTGATGACTTATATTACTTTAACGGCTATGAAGATACACTACTTGCATATCAAGAAGTGTTAAAAGAGAAACCATTTAGAACTCATTTATTAATGCATTATAAAATTTTAGATGACTATGTTAAAGCTAAGCATACCTTTTTAGATCAAAATAAATACTTGCAGTTAGGGGCAGTAAAACTATTTTATGATGGCACGTTATCCTCTAAAACTGCTTTATTATATAACACATATAAAGATGAAGACCATGCTGGTCTAAGAATATTTGAGCAGAATGATTTAGAAGAGTTAATAAAAAAAGTAAGAGCTTTATATCTACCTTTAGCCATTCATATCATTGGTGATTTAGCATTAGAAGAAACCTTGTTGCTATTAAAGAAGTACCCACCTAAAAAAGGATTGCATGATAGGATTATACATGCTTCGCTTGCATCTGATCAAGCAATAAAAATGATGAAAGAAATGCCAGTGATTATAGATATACAACCGCAATTTATCACATCAGATTTACCAGATATATTAAAACTATTTTCAAATCTACCAGAATACATTTATCCGTTTAAGACATTTTTAAAGCATCATATAACCATATGTGGATCAAGTGATGCACCTGTGGAAATACCCAATCCGCTTTTAGGGATGTATGCAGCAATCTATCGAAAGCTATCAGATGGACAAGTATATTTACCCTTAGAGCGTTTGAGTCATTTTGAAGCGTTAAAACTCTATACAACTTATGCAAATATACCGACATATAAAGATCATAGAGGATTACTTGATATAGGATATATAGCTGATTTCACAGTGTTGTCTAAAGATTTTTTAAAGCTTAAAGAAGAAAATTTTTTCGATGACTTAGTTGAGATGACTGTCATTGATGAAAAAATTGTTTATTCAAAGTGAAACGCTTGAATAGCAAATAAGGTATTGATACAATGTTAGCTGAGAGGTTGAGAAAATGAAAATAGAATTTTGGTTAGACTATTTATGCCCAACATGTTATTTGCAACACCAGACTATTGAATCCATGTTAAAACATTATGATATTCATGACTTAGAACTTATCTACCGTAGTTATGAAATGGTTGAAGATCGTGCATTTGATACCAATCAATCATATGTTTCTTTTATTGCTAAACATCAAAAAATGTCTGAAGAAGCAGTAGAAAAATTTCTAAATGAGTATAACTATCACATACAATTATTTAGAATTCATGATGTCCATAGAATGGCACATCTAGCTAAAAAGAAACAAATATCAAGAAAGTTTAATCAAGTTGTGTTTCATGCAATCTATGAAGATAAACTTGATTTAAGTGACCATAAACACTTAAAAGATGTAAGTATAAAGGCTGGTCTAGAAGAAACTGATATTGATGAAGTTTTATCTACTGATAAGTTTAGTAATCAAGTTATTTCTAATCGTGAAAATGCACAATTAAAAGGTATTTATGAGTTGCCATTTTTAAGAATTAATGGTCAAACAAAATTACAAGGGCTTCAATTAGAACAAGATCTTGTCAATACGCTTAATCAATCTTTTATTAAGTTTAAAGATGTAGAGTTTTGTGAAGGTGAGCATTGTATCAGAAAAAAACGCAAATAAAGCCTTTTTAAGGTTTTTTTGTTATAAAGTGACAAAAAACGATGATAATTTACTAATTATCTAGTAATTTATTAACTTATGTGATATAGTTAGTAAGGTTAAAAAGAATTGAGGAAAAAGATGAATATATTATTTAATGAATTACCTATTTTAGAAGAAACAAAACAAGCTATTAGCGCTTTAGGTTTGGTTGAAACAACAGACATTCAACATCACACGATTTTTAAAATGTTAGAGAAAAAAGACTTAATTGGACAAGCACAGACAGGAACGGGAAAAACCTTTGCGTTTGCTATCCCGATGATTGAACATATAGATCCAAAAAGTAAACATATCCAAGGGCTAGTTATATGCCCTACTAGAGAATTGACATTGCAAGTTTACAAAGAATTTTTAAAACTCATCAAGTTTAATAAAGACATTAGAATCACATCTATTTATGGTGGAGAGTCATATCAAAAACAGTTTAAAGCATTAGCAAATCATCCACATATCGTTGTTGCTACTCCAGGTAGAGCAATCGATCATTTAAATCGCAAAACGATGGATTTATCACATCTTCATATGCTCATCATGGATGAAGCTGATGAGATGTTAAAGATGGGATTTCAAGAAGATTTAGAAACACTTTTAAAAGATACACCACAAGAAAGACAAACTGCACTATTTTCTGCAACAATACCAGCCTTTATAAAAGAAGTTGCTAAAAAATATCAAAAAACACCAGAAATCATCAAAATTAAAACACAGTCATTAACTGTAGATAAAATTGAACAATTTTACTATATGATTAAAAAATCAGATAGAGATCAATTATTATTAAGAGTATTAGATTATTATAATCCAAGTTCTGGAATTATATTTGCAAATACGAAAAAAGATGTTGATCATATTGCAGCATTTTTACAAAAACACCAGTTTGAAGCTGATGCACTACATGGAGACTTAAAACAATCTCAAAGAGATTATGTTATGAATCGCTTTAGATCAAGAAAATTAACATTATTAGTTGCAACTGATGTGGCAGCTAGAGGCTTAGATATTTCACATGTTGATATTGTATTCAATTATGAACTACCTTTTGAAGATGAAATCTATGTGCACCGTATTGGCCGTACAGGTCGTGCTGGAGAAAAAGGAAAATCCATATCATTTGTTTATCCGTCAATGAGAGGCAAACTCATGATGATCGAAAGATTTATCAAACAAAAAATGGTCGAACTAGAAATTCCAAGTCTAATACAAATTAAGCAAAAACAAGATGAAGTACTTTTAGAAAGTATCAAACGCTACACTGAAATTAGAACATTAGATTTCCAAGATATGATAGAAAAGCTTATCAATGATGGCTATGATAAAGATGATATCATATCAGCATTAATCGAAAAACTTTCAGTTCAAACAAAGACTTATGAAGACATTTCAAAACCTAGAACAAGACAAGATAGTTTCGATCAAAACACTTCAAAAAGAAACAATAGAGATCGTAACTCAAATTCTAGACAACAAAGAAACTCAAATAGTAGAAGAGGTTCAAACGATCACACTTACTATACAGCAGTTATGAATGTGGGTAAACAAGATGGACTTAGAGCTCCACATTTAGTTGATTATTTAAAGAAAAATGCTGACATGTATCCTAAAAATATAGGTGACATTCATATAGGTGATAATCAAACTGAATTTCAAATTCATGTAAAAGCTGTTAAAAGGCTTGACCAACTTACAGACAAAATATTCAAAGGTCGCAAATTAAAGTTTAAAATTACAAAGAAATAATCGGTTATTTAATAGAAAATATGAACATTTCATGATACAATAAGTATGGAATTTCATATTTTTTTATTTATATATAAAGGAGGATTTACATGGCACATCTGTTTGACCGTATGCATGAAAACTTTTTTAGTGTGCTTTCCTCACCAAACAGAAACACATATATCGACTGTATATTTATTATTTATAATGCAATAGATACAATCGAAGATGCTTTTCAGGGGGACCGAGAATATATTATATCAAAGCTTGTAGATTATTTTGATGATCAACAAACTGATGATTTTGAAGATATGGAAGAAGATGAGCAATCGAATACTTCAAGACAAAAAGCTGTTCATGTTATTCATGTTTTAAAGAAAAATGGATGGATAGGGGAAGAGGAATTAGGGGATTATAAAACTTCACTTAATCTTTTTGATTATTCCATTCAAATTATAGATATTTTAAGTCGAATAAAAAACAATCAACAAAACGAGTATACTGGTGAAATATATACAGTGTATTCTCTTTTGTCTAATTTTCAAATAGAAGAAGGTATTGGTGTATTAGAACAAGCATACTTAAAGACAAATGATATTATACGAAAACTTAAAGCTTTAAAAGCTAATATATACCGTTATTATTATGATATTACAAAAAAACATTCTAGAAGTGATCTACCTAAATTGTTAGAAAAACTATTAGTTGAATATAAACAAAACTTTTTTGATTCAGCATATTATAATTTAAAAACAACCGATAGTTTATCAAGATATAAAAGAGGTATTTTAGAAGCAGTATCAACCATCCAAAATGATGCAGATTTAATGGATGAATTAGCTAAATCTGTTATAAGATTAAAAAGAATAGAAGATTATAATGATGCGTTTATTTATATTGAAGATCGCATTAGGTTTATTTCTGATAGTTTTAGTGCACTAGAACATTTAATTTTAGCCATTGATCGCAAGAATGAACAATATATTACTGCAGCTGCATCAAAAATTTTATTTTTTACCAATCAATCAGATGACATTGAAGGTGTTTTTAATAGACTTTTTAGAATCATCTTAACGCATAAAGATATTGAACTGAATCAATTGTTTCATATATCACAAATGAGAAACTTAGATACAGACTCACTATATAATCAAAGAAGGACACGTGTTAAAGCAGAACCCCAAGAACTGACATTTGATGAAAGTCTTATTACCGATGATTTTAGAAAAGAGAAAATTAAAGCACTTCTTAAAAACAATATATATGGTAAAAAGGAAATTGACTTATATGTCAAATCACTTTTGGCTGATCAAAAGGAAATTGAAGCTAAAGATATTCAGCTTGACACACAAGAAGATTTAGTAAAACTCATATTGATTTTCTTATATTCAAAATCTGTTGGTATGCATTATGATATCAAACTATTAGATCACAAATGTAAAGTGAACTTTATCACTTTTCAAAACTTTGTGATAAAAGGAGTTTAAAAAATGAATAAAACACAAGCAATGAAACAGTTTAACGAAACTTATATACAACTAAAAGAAGGCGAAAAAAATAATGTATCTAGAATTATTAATAAACTTTTACAAGTTAATTTCTTAACAAAAAGAAAGCCTGGAGATGCAACAGATTACAGATTTATTTTAGCGTTTAAGGAACTTTTTATCGCTTTTTTTGCATTAGCAGATTTTTCATTTAACATTCATAGAGAAGACGAAGTTGTCTATATTTCTAATGATCAATTATTCAACCATATGAGGCTTAAAAAGACTGAGAGTATAATGATTTTAATCTTAAGGATTTTATTCCAACGTAAAAAAGATTATGTAACATTAGATGACGATGTTGAAATCTTTTTACATGAAATTCATAGTGAACTGACACGTATTGGTTATCTAGATCACAAACGAATCACAAAAGATCGTTTAAAACCTGCTTTAGTCTTTCTTAGAAACTATAACATGATAGATTATATTGATCGTGGCTTGCAAGATGATGCACGAATTAAAATATATCCAACAATACTATATGTTACAAATCTCGACTCAATCAAAGAAGTTGTAGATAAACTCGATGAATATACGGAAGGAGAAACATCTGATCATGAAGAAATTGACGAAGATTAAGCTGATTAATTGGCACTTGTTTTCTAATCAAACGATTGAAATTAAGGATAATGCTCTCATATCAGGTGAAAATGGTTCCGGTAAATCGACACTACTTGATGCGATGCAATATTTGCTTGTGGGCGGTAGAAGTGGTGCTAAATTTAATATTGCAGCAACCGATGATGCTAAGCGAACGCTTGATGGTTATATTAAAGGACGCATTGGTGCTGAAAATAAAGAATATTTACGCACCGGTGATGTCATTACACATTTAGCACTAGAGTATTTTGATGAGCAAAGTAAACAATATGCAACTATGGGAGTTATTCTTGAACTTCCAAAATCAGGTAATTTAAAAGAAAGATTTTATTTATTAGACAATATATCTATTCATGACGGATTATTTTTAGATAAAAAATATCCGAGAGATTATAAATCGATGAAGCAATATCTAAAGACATTAGATGTTGAATTTTCACCATTTGATTCACAAAGAAAATATCGTGAGGCACTTGCTAGATTTTTTGGTATGGATGCGACTAAATATGCGAAAATATTGCCCAAAGCACTGGCGTTTAGATCAATTGATTTACAGCAGTTTGTTTTTGAGTTTTTATTAGATGATGATCCAATTGATATACAATCACTTAAAAATAATGTTGCTCAACTTAAAAAAATAGAACAACAAATTCAAAGTGATAGAGAAAAACTAACAAAGCTTGATCAAATCACACAAAAAGGTGAAGAGATTGAACAAAATATAAAACAAAAAGATATTAATGAAATTATTGATCAATTAAATTGGGTTGAAAAAAGAGAACAGTTTGTTAAGGAAAATGAACAAAAACTTGTTCATATCAATAAACAGTTGGACTATTTAAGAGATGCAAAAGCACAGTTAGATGATCAGTTAGAAGAAAATGATGCATCTATTTTAAGTTTAGAACGTGCTAAAAATGATAATGATATCTCAAGAACACTACAATCTTATCAAGAAGCACTTCATAAAAAGGCAATTGAATATGAAAAACAAAAAGAAATTGTTCTTCAAGTAAAACAAGACTTACAAAAAGAATTCAATGTCATGAAAGAACTAGCAGTGTTGATGCCAAATGAGGCGATTAAACAATTTGTTCAATACTATCAGCAATCAATGGATCAACTTGATACAGAAGAAATCAACTATCACTTGTCAAATCTAGAACAGGAAGTAAAATCTTTATCACAGGCATATTCTTTAGAAAAAGATCGTTTAGAAAAAGATAAACAAACAGTTTCTAATCAAATGAGTCAATCAAAAGCAAAACTAAGTCAATTAAAAAGACATGTAAAAACATATCCTTTTTATGTCGAAAAATTGATACGTGCTTTAAATGATGAGTTATCTCACTACTATCAAAAAGAAGTAAGAGTTCAACCGCTTTGTGAAATGATTGAAGTTGTTGATGAAAAATGGAGAAATGCACTTGAAGGGTATTTAGGTGGACAAAGATTTGATATTATTGTGGATCCAAGTTATTTTAACGATGCTTTAGAGATTTATGATCGTATTAAATTTGAGCAAAAGATTTATGGTGTTGGGTTAGTTAACACTCAAAAAATATCACACTATGATCAAATCAATGAAAATTCTTTAGCAGAAAAAGTATCAACAGAACACACATACGCTAGATATTATGTCAATATGATTTTAAATAGCATGACATGTGTTGATCATGTTCAAGATTTAAAAAAGTATCAAAGAGCAATTACCCCAACATGTATGACTTATAGTAATTTTACAGCGAGACAAATTAACCCTAGAAATTATGAAATACCATTTATAGGACAAAGCGCAACTAAGATTCAAACTGAGCAAGAAGAAAGTATACTCGCTGATTTAGAAGAACAAATGCAAGTCTTATATGGATTATCAGATAAAAATACTCAAATAACAAGATTGTTATCACAATCAAAGAGTATTCAGTTATTACATCAAGGGCAAATTAGATACTTAGATTTAATCAAACTTACAAGAAAAGAATATACACAAATTGAAGAACAAATTCAAGCACTTGGTAAGAGTAAAACACTTCAAAATATTGAAGAACAAATTGAAAAAGCTAAAAATGCACGTAAGGAATTACGTTATGAATCAGATGATTTAGTTGGAAAAATTGCAACGCAAAGAGAAGAAAAACAAAGAGTATTAGATCGTATCGACGATGTTCAAATGAAGCTTGAAGAGTTTATGAAAGCTCAAAAAGAGTTAGCAAGAAAACATCCTGAAAAACTCAGTATTGCAAATACACAGTTTTATGCTTTAAAACAAAGATTAAAACAAAATCATGATGAGGTTTCAGCATATCTAGCTAATTCTTCTGTATCATTAAATGCACAAATCATTAAAGATAAATCGGATTTAACTAATTTAATGAAGTCTTATAATGATTTATACCATTTCGGTGCAGCACCTACGCTTGATGAGCTTGTTTATTATGATCAAGAAGCAAATAAGATTAGAAATAATGATTTAGTTAAATATGAACAAGAGGCAACAGATTTAAGAAGACATTCTGAAATCGGATTTAAAGAAGAATTTGTTGGAAAACTTAGAGCAAGTATAGAAAATGCTCAACAACAAATTGCTGAACTAAACTATGCACTTCAAGATAAACGCTTTGGTAGTGATTCATATCAACTAATTTATAAGCCTAGTGATGATCCTGATTATAAGATGTATTATGATATTATTATGAGCAATGAAGCAATCAAAAAACATACATTATTTACTGAAGGTTTAACAAAAAGACATGAAACAGTACTCATGGAATTATTTGAGAAAATAGCATCAAACAATCCTGAATACGACCAACTAACCTATAAATATTTAGATTATAGAAACTACATGTCTTATGATATTGAAGTGACCAATATCAATGGTAATAAATCATTATTCTCAAAAGTATCAAAAGAGAAGAGTGGTGGGGAAACGCAAGTTCCGTTTTATATAGTTATTGCTGCATCTTTCCAACAACTTTTAACTAAAAATAGAAGAATTGATTCTGGATGTATTGTATTATTTGATGAAGCATTTAATAATATGGATGAAAGTAGAATTGATGCGATGATGAAATTCTATAACTCATTAAGCATTCAGTTATTAATTGCAGTACCGCCACAAAGAGTATCAAACATTATTAATTATGTCAATACAAGTTTAGTCATTGTGAAAGACAATGATTATGCAATCGTAGAAACATTTAATGATGATCGTATGATTCATTTATAAAAAGGAGATGAGAGTTTGAAGTCGATTACAAGAAAAGATATAGAACAATTTACGATTAGTTATGAAAGTAAACCTGTACAAAAAGCATTATCAAGAGTTTTAGTGAAAAATGATTTAGCACAATTATTTCAAAAACAAGAGCAATCCTTAGCGAATCAATTTAAGTTTTCAAATGAAATTAAAACATTACCTGTAACAAATCAAAAGCAAAGTGGCAGATGTTGGATTTTTGCTGGACTTAATGTATTAAGAGAGTTAATCGCAAAGAAACATAACTTGAAATCATTTGAACTATCACAAAATTATACTGCATTTTGGGATAAATTTGAAAAGATTAATTATTTTATTGAGATTATGGACGATTTTTTAGATGTTGATCAAGATGATCGAACACTTCAACATATTTTAAAAACGGGGATTCAAGATGGTGGCCAGTGGGATATGTTTGTATCACTTATAGAAAAGTATGGCGTAGTTCCAAAAGAAACAATGCCAGAAACAACTTCTTCAAGTGGCACACGTTTTATGAATCAGTTGATTAATGTTAAGTTGCGTCAATATGCTGCTTTAGCAAGAAATCTAAAAGCTGAAGGAAAAGAAAAAGAAATAGCTAAACTCAAAGCGAATGCTTTAGATGAGTTTTATACTTTATTAGTTACTAATTTTGGAAATCCACCAAAAAGTTTTGATTTTGAATATGTTACTGATGATCAGTATCATGTGATTAAAGATTTAACGCCAGAAGCGTTTTATAAAGAACATGCAGGAGACATATTAAAAGATTATGTTTCAATCATTCACGCACCAACAAAGGATAAACCATATATGAAAACATATACTGTTTCATATTTAGGTAATGTCATTGGAGGCAGAGAAATTAAGTATTTAAACTTGAAGATGGATGAACTAAAAGCTTTAGTTTTAAAACAAATGAACAATCAAGAAGTCGTATGGTTCGGTTCTGATGTTGCTAGATTTGGAGATAGAAAATCAGGTATTTGGGATGACATGCAATTTGATTATGAAGAGATGTTAGGCATGTCATTTGAAATGTCTAAAGAAGATCAACTAGACTATAGCCAAAGCGCTATGAATCATGCGATGGTTTTAACTGCGGTACATCTAGATGAACAACAACCAAAACGTTGGAAGATTCAAAACAGTTGGGGTGATGATAGCGGGAATAAAGGCTATTATATGGCCTCTGATTCATGGTTTGATAAATATGTGTATCAAGCAGTTATTCATAGAAAATATCTTTCTAAAGAGCAATTAGATGCTTGGAAGCAAGAACCTAAAGTGCTAAAACCTTGGGATCCGATGGGTTCACTAGCAAAATAATTAAAATCATGAGATGTTTGTCCCTTTTAAGAGATAGACATCTTTTTTTGCAAGTTTGTTTTTGTTATAATATATAGGTCGGGACGTGGCGTAGCTTGGTAGCGCGCTTGGATGGGGTTAAATTGTCCTATCCATCAGTTCCTGAACACTAACAGTGGTCTTTTTTCGTATATATATCAAGTGAAATGCTCCCCAGCGAACGACTTGATACTTTAAAAATACCATACTCATTATTTAAAAGTCAATAATAAATAGTGAAAATATGGAATATGAAGGGAGAATTACGAAAAATGAGATTAAAAGAGTTAAGAGCAAGAGAAAACCTAAGACAACAAGATATTGCAGATTTTTTAGAGTGCAGTTTGAGTAAAATTAGTCAAATTGAACTAGGTAATAGTGAGTTTTGTCAGTCAGAAATTATTAAGCTTGCAGATTTTTTTAGAGTTACTACTGATTATTTTTTAGGAGTTTCTGATCGTTCTATCGAGGAAGATAGAAGACTAATAAAAATGGTTAATGCAATTGATAGTCTGAATTTCAAAAATGACGAAAAAAAATAGAGTAGTTAACTCTATTTGAAATTTGTATATTTTTTGTATTCTGAAATCATTCTTTTTGTATTTACACGAGCATAGATTCTTGTTGTCTTAATATCTGAGTGACCTAATAAATCTTGGACTACTGCCATATCCGCTCCATTGTCTATCATTTGTGTAGCCATGGTATGTCTAAGCATATGAGAGTACAAAGTGTCTATGTTGAGTTTACGTTTTATAGTTTTATACATATATCTTACATCGCCGTAGTTAGCTCTGCGTTTTTTCAATTTGTTAAAAAATAGAAATTCATTTTCACTTGAATTTATTAATGCAATCACAAATGCTTTAATATCTGAGTGTATTGGTACTATTCTTTCAACTTTTGTTTTAGTGTTTGTAAGTAAAATAACTTCATTTGATAGATCAACTTCTTTTTTTCTTACATTCAAAAGTTCATCAATTCGAGCACCAGTATATAAAGTTATGTAGAATAAACCTTTCCAAAGTAAATGATTGTTCACTTCTAAATCTAGATTGTCAAAAAAATCAAAAAGTTTCTCTCTGGTAGATTGATAGACTATATCTCTATGTACAACAACAACCTTAAGCTTTTTGATAGCTTCAATTTTAGGATCGTGAATTTCATGATGTCTAAGAAATTTCTTAACAATATGAACATATTCATTTATCGTCTTGTTGTTAACAGATTGCTTCATCCAGTTAATCCAATCATAGATAAGCTTCTGATTGATCTCATGAATATTAGAGATATCTTCTAAGACTAAAAACTTTCTTAATTTTTCTAATCCGTATTTTTCTGATGTATAAGTTCCTTTAGCTTTGAACGTAGCCACATATAGTAAATATTCATTGATTGCATTGTTTAAATCTTTCATTTTATAATCTCCCTTTCTTGTTGCAAAAATAGAAAGGTAACGAAATCCCACCCAGATACAATTATACGATATACTCATTAAATAAAAACCCACAATTTTTGTGGATATCTTGACAATCAGTTATTTTAATTTAAAATCTAGTTGCGTGGGTGGAAGTCCCAAGACCTGATTATTTCAGGATAGTTATAAGTAGCGCTTGTGTCAAATCAAGTGCTATTTTTAATCTCTTGACATTATTTTTGATACATTGTAAAATTAAGTTGCATATGGAAGTACTAGCCTTTCGGCCGTTGATATATCTAATGCTAGTTATATATATCAATCCAAAATAATACTCATGGTATTCATGGGTGTTTTTTTTATGTCTTTTTTGCAAAATATGTGGGTATCTTGACTTTTATGGGATTATATATTATACTTACAGCAACTAGTCCTAGATTTGACTAGATTCTCCTAGCGTGAAAACGTGAAGATCGAAGATCAGGGGTAATGGACACATTAGTGTCCTGCTTAAAAAGAGCATTAGCTCTTTTTTTATTCTCTTGACATTATTTACTATTAGTGATAATATCAAGTTGTCATATGAGACTATTGTCTCAGGCGGACGTCACAAAAGTGGCGTCATTTTTTTTTATTATTTCTAGAAAACTTTTCTTTATCATTGACAATAAATTAATGTTGGTGTATTATGAGGTCGGTTAGATAGTTTACCCGACTTTAAGGTTGCTATCGAGCGGTACCTTTTTTGGTACCGTTTTTTTTACTCTCTAGCTTCTTTCTGTATGCAAAGGAGTTAATTGCTTTAATCTCTTTTTTCGACATTCTATCATTAGTTTTTGTAAATATCTTATCCTTTGGATTTAGCAATTTACCTGTTTGTTCATTTCTCAAATTCTTTTGTTTCTTAACCCCGGATTTAATGTTCAATGAAGCATGCCTTTTGTTAATTGGAAGAACATGTTTTTTTTGTTGCCTTTTCTTCTGTTTGATCTTAGTGATTTTGTGTACAGCTATATTTTGATCTTTATTGTATTGTTGCGTCACCACAACTCTTCTACCTGGTTTTTTAAAATTATCAGAACTCAAAAATAAATCATCTGTTTTTAGTATTTCACCAACATAGTTTTTCTTTTTCCGAGGATTTTTTCTTGTTTTATTTTTGTACCAATCCGTTTTACCATTGTTATCTATAGCATCTTTTCTTTTAATAGCTCTGGTCTTTCTTCCTGTGTTATTTAGATTCTTCATATCGATGTATCCTTTCAAATTCTATGATTTATATAATGTAATGTATATACGGAGTATATACTTACATATATACTCTTATAAATAATGCGCATATCATTTTGTTTTATCTTGAAGTGCCTTCCACTTATTAAAAGTAGCGAACTCATCTTCATGCTCTTTTTTGATTTTTTGTTTACGCTTGATATCTTCTTCAAGTTTATTGCTCTCAGCCTTTAAATCAGCAATTTTGACTGCTAGCTCGCTGTATTTTTCTTTTTCTTCAGCATTAAGTTTTATCATCTCTGCACGTTCTACTTCGATCACTTGATACTCGCGTTCAGCTTCTAACTTCTCAGCTTCATATTTGTTGAGTTTTCGCACTGGAGAAAAAAGCGCTGTCCATATCGCCCAGTATATTAAACCTAAAACAACAACTATCGCAAATAATATTAAAACAATGTATAAAATATCTAATAGTACATTCATTAAAAAGTACTCCTTTCAAATTTGATTTTGTCATATGGTAAGTTTTTATATTCACTAGCTTGATTTAAGCTGTTAAAATTTGTCATGTCCATCGTGCATGGTTCATACCATTTTTTATATAGTACTTTGTCGCTTTTACCTTTTTTTCGTTTGACAACATAAGTGTAGATTTTCCAACCTTTGATATGTTTCGTTAACTTTCCAGACTCTACCCAGTCGAGGTAACTCACATCTAGATCGATTTCAACTTCATGCATATATTTAAACATCGACATAAGCTGTGTATCTGTTGTATCAAGCTGTGAAGCTACATACACATGATTAATCCCCTGGTGTCTCATATGCGCAAGAGATTTGATAAATGGGATGAACATCTTTTTATAATCTGATGTGTTATTCATCCTGTGATTCATCTTTGATAACCATTCATCCAGGACAAGCACTGGAAACATTTTGTTAAAACTCTTTAATTGAGTGAATGTCACTTTTTCTGTTTTCTCATCCGTAACAGCTCCCCAATAATCATCAGCTTCAAATCTTTTATGATAAACAACATCAATCCCTTTTAAAGGATCATAATGAGGATGTTCTATATCAACATTCACATAAGCTCCTAAACCTCTTTTAACACGCAATTTTTCGATTGTATGATACAAGAGCGAAGACTTACCGCCACCCATTAAAGCTACAACATAATGCACGCCATTTTGCATCAAAAGTGATGGGATGAATACTTGCTTCATGCGTTCAATCAAAAAGTCTATATAACTAAATGGCATGGTTGACTTTCTCTTGAAATAAGACTTAGATAAAAAATACTTTGTAAGCTTATCATAGACATCATACTTATGATTGACATTTTTAGAGATAAGATGATCCATTTTATTTTCCAGCTTGATCAAATTCTGTTTATACTTTTTTGAAATGTTCTCTAAGGATGATTTATGCTTGATACCGATGCGCTCTTGTTTTAAGATAAACTCAAAAAGACAATCTTTATAGCGGATTGTCTTTTTATATCTAGCCTCTATTTTTTCATCTGATTTATAATACTCCATGATAAATACCTACCTTAGATGCGATTAAAAACCATAAAGTTAATCCGGTGATAAGAAGTATAATCCAAAAGGCTACTCCTCCAGGGTTTTTTGTGATAACTCTAATCGAGTAACTCACTTTTTGTCCCCAGGAGATGATCCCAGCAGCTGCTATAATTGAAAACAAAATGATAAAAAGAGGTACTATCCAGGTAACACCAGTTTTTAGATAAGATGCTAGTCTTTGTAATTCCTCTAAGCCTTGCATTTAGATCACCCTAACAAGATGGCTAATCCAGCAACAGCAATCAAGATGAAAACAAAGAAGGCAACAGGGTCTTTCATGATCTTGTAATTTTTCTTAATTCCATTTTTAACAATATGAGCAACTCTAGCTGCTACTAAAGCAACAATCAAAACACCAACAACGATGATCCATGGATATTTCTCAACAGCAGTTGTCAGTTGTTCTAACAACCATGCACCAAAATCAAAACCATCATCAGTTACTGGAGGTTCAGTGCCTGGACCACCCCAACCTGGATCATTGATAAAATCATCATCTAATACATAAATCTCTCCACTAGTCTTCCATACAACTTGAGTTACATTAGATTCATCTCCTAAAACTTGAACACTATCGCCATCAGTAAGATTTGCTAGATGTAGTTTATAAAGTTTATCTGTTGATGGATTAAAACTTTCATTGCCTGATTTATCTCTTATATAAGCATTGATATTACCGACTAAGTTTGAGCTAGGTATAACATGTTCAATTTGATTGACATCTTTTGCGAACCATTCACGATCATCAGCAACTTGAAAAATCCCACCTGCAAGTAAGAACGTTCCAGCAACTGCCCAACCATAAACAGGAACTAATCCAGTGATCATGATGCCAGAAGTTATA
>WPCH01304730.1_pt1 | contig 98371 bp, 101 predicted proteins | sample 5399881 | NCBI WGS metagenome assembly WPCH01 (sample SAMN12869468, study PRJNA574797) | sludge metagenome | isolation source: wastewater treatment of pH5 | place: China:Beijing | collected 2019-05-20 | reverse complement strand
TGTTGTCTAACATTATATAAGGCTTGATTGTATAAATGCTTTGCTTCATGCATCAAGAAAAGTAAAAACTTTTTCTCGTTTTGACTTAAATATAACTTCGTCTTTATGGCTTTATAGCGCATAAAAGTTCCCCCTTTCTTTATTTTTTATACCTTCATTGTAACATTTTTATAAACTTTATAAAAGATTGAAATAGAATTTCCTAGTTAATAAAAAAATCGCTACTTAGTAGCGATAATATAGTGCTTTCTTATATCGGGTCCATCAATAACTTTGATCTCTTTAAATTTCAATACTTTCAAAAGATTAATATATGTATCTAGTTTTCTAACATATTGAGTCACTTGATGTTCATTACCTTCAACCATAACTTTATGAATCAGTTTTTCATCTTTTCTAAAAATCTTCCACTCATATGAGATGGGATCATTTTCTAATTCAACATAGCCATCATATAAATCTAAAACCTCATACTTATATACATCAAAAATAAACTTTCCATCATTATATAATGCCTGATAAATGTTCTCAAAAACTTTTTGAACACCTTTAAAATAATTCATCACATCAAAAAAACTGACTACGATATCTACTTGTGCTGCTAAAGGTTTTCTTAAATCATGTGTATACAATCTTACAGGTAAATGTGCTTCTGTAAGTCTTTGATGAGCTATCGATAGCATATCATCATCATGATCGACACCTAGTGCATAATAGTTTTCTAATAAAAGTTCTTTTAAAAAATATCCGCTTCCACATCCTGCATCCAAGATAAGGTCCGTTGGTTTAATATACGGCTTGATCAAAGTTAACAGCTCATCATATGCAACATCTGACATGAGTAAATCATAAACTTTTGCGAACATTATTTGATCCGTTTTACATCTAACAATCTTTTATCAAAACCATAGTAAGCACGATCTTCTTCAGTAAACAAATGCACAATAACTTCATGACAGTCTACTAATACCCAAGTACCACCTTTGCCTTCAATATGTCTTATCTCATCAGCCTCAAGTACTTTTTTTAAATGATTGATAGCTGCTGAACCTTGTCTTTCATTTGTCGTACAAACGACAAAATAATCATAAAATGGTGATGTCTTTTGAAAATCATAAACGACTAAATCTTTTACTTTTAAATTTTCTAGCGCATCAATAATCTTGTTTAGTTTTTCCACTATTTACCTCCTTGTAATAATGATATGTTTCTAATTGTTCTTGACTTGGTTTTATATCTAATTTTCTTAAATAACCAAGTGTTAATTCTATACAATATAATACCGCTTGGTCTAAATTTTTTACTGCTAGTTCATAAACAATATTTGGGTCAAAATATTTTCTGTTTGGCTCTGCATAATCTGAGACAAACACTACCTTTTCATATATGCTCATTTGCGGTCTTCCCCAAATGTGTGATGTGATCGCTAGTAAAATATCTTGATCATGGATGTCGTACGTTTGAGTCAATTGTTTAGCCGCTGATAATGCATGATACATCACAGGGTATTTTTCATAGGTTTTTATTTCTGTTTTAGTAAGCAACTTTTTTTGTATGCTTAAATCATCATTTTTTGTGTAATCATGATAAAGACTAGCTACACTTATTTTAAAGACATCAAGTTGATAATGCTTTGCTAGTTTTATCGCAGTTTCATAAACACCTAACGTATGTTTTAATCGGTCTTGATCATCTTTCAATTTATGAATCACATCTTTTTTGAGTGCCTCAATCATTTAAATAATGCCTCCGACAAACTTATATGCATACCTTTCGGATACATCATATGAATGGTATTGGGTCCTTCAATATGTAAAAAGCCAATATCACCAAAGGTTATTTGCATTTTTTGATCAACAATTTTAAATGATTTCTCTTCATAATGATCGACATACATATCAAAAAGCTGTTCTTTATGATTGAATAAATCTTTTATTCTTTTATCATTTGTTTTATGTATTTTGACATACTCACTTACATAAAGGACAAGACTTTGAGGCTGACCTAATACCGTCATTGATATCAATCCTTCAAGTATGATGGATTGTTTTTGTTTCATTTGATATATTTTAGGTTTGATTCGTTTTATTGGAATTAATTTCTTATACGTTTTATACGGTAAAAAATGGTGAATATAACCACTTTGATACAATCCAGGCATATCCCATACCACATGTTGATCAATTTGTGCAGAGATTGCCTCTTGGGTTAACCCTGCTTTTGAGAAAGCTAATGCCTCACTATTATTTGTTAATGATTTAAAAATGGTTGTTTTCCCAGAATTTTGAACGCCAATTAAATACATGTTCTTTTCTTTAAAGTTTTGAATATAACTCCTCAAATTATTGATGTCGTACGGATTTATAGCAGACATCATAATGATATCGTAAAATGGGATACGTAATTTTTTAGCTCTTGCAGTCATTTGTTTAATCATTTCATCAAAATTAGTGCTTTCTGGCAACAAATCTATTTGATTAATAATGTAAACATATTTTAAGTTAGGTTCATAACGATATACAGGATATGTAAAAAGTGTGTCTAAGTGCAATACTGAGCTTACCATAAAACAAACAGCATCTTGACTTAACTTTGGAAGATCTTCTGGATGAAAGTGTTCATTAACCTCTCCATAATGTAGAAGTTTATAACACGACTGACAGTATGTGTGATCTAAAGTTTGAGCATATCCTACTTTTTTAAGATCGTCTGTTTGAAGGGTTGCGCCACAGCCTTTACATTTCGTGTGCGTTGACATAAGCTTCTAACCTACTTTCATATAAAGACGGATATTTCTTTTTTATCTTTTTGATGACATGCTTTTCTATTTTTCTATTAAACTTCGTAATCTTTCGATCTGACTTGCGTTTGACACTTTCAATAAGAATACCTTTGAGTTTAGCTCTATGTGCGCCAAAAATATCAGTCATTAATTGATCTCCAATGACTATGACATCATCGGTGTTTGCTTTTGTGATCTTCAATCCTTTTTTAAACCCTCGTTTAAGTGGTTTTGTTGCATGATAAACATAAGGGAAATTTGTGTTTTTTAATGCTTTTGATACTCTTTGATATCCGCTATTGGATAAGATAACAATTTTGAAGAGCTTACTCAACTCATTTAAAAAATCAATATGTTTGTTATTGAGTTCATCTTCATCATAGCTGATAATCGTATTATCTAAGTCAAAAAACAAGGTGTTTATGCCTTGCTCTTTTAATGTTTGATATGGAATTTCAAATATAGATTTAAAATAAAAGTCAGGTATACATTTTTGATAAAAATTCATTAACTAATTTCCAATATCTGAATCTCGAAGATTTTACCAGTTTCTGTTTTCACATTGACAATGTTACCAATAACATTTTTGTCTTCAGACTCTTCTTTTTTTCTAGCATAATCAATTAAAGATTTACCAATTGCAGATTCAACACTTATTTTATTAGCTTTTGGATCTACTTCTAGACTACCAACTAAATGGAATGTTTTCTCTTCATTTTTTTCAATAAATAATACTTTAACTGACTTTCCGATATTGATTTTATCTTCAGCAGATTTTCTAATGAGTTTAACATTCTTAATAATAACTTCAATTTCTTGAATTCTAGCCTCTATTCTTGCTTGTTCATTTCTTGCTGCATCATAATCAGCATTTTCGGATAAGTCACCTTGTGCTCTCGCATCTTTTAATGCTTCTATATTTTCAGGTCTTTTGACTTCTTTTAAATATTGTAATTCATTTCTTAACTTATCAACACCTTCTTGGGTTAGTTGATATTGTTGTTGTTTAACTGCCATGATAATCCTCCTTAAATTCCTTATTCATTATACCTTATTTTTTATATTATTTCCATTTTTTTCAATGTTTTCTGTATGTTTTTATGATTTACCATCATTTGATCTAAAACTTGGTAAAAAGCTTTTGAGTGATTAAATACTTTTGCATGTGCATATTCATGATAAATGACATATTCTAAAAATACAGGTTCTAATGTCGATAAAAATGTATTTAATGTAATTTCATTATGCTTTTTATGATAACTTCCATATTTTGATTTTAAATATTTAAATTTATATGGCAATTCATCTATACCTACTCGTGCTATTGTTTCTTTAATTTTCGGTTTAAGAGATTCGGTCATTGAGATTGTTTCTATGTTATAAATCATTTTCTTAATCTGATTGATATCATTTGTATCAGCATAACAAATCACAGTGTCATCAACGATTTCATACCTAAATTTTCCTTGACGAACAATAAGTTTATATAGATGATTCCATAGCCTTATTTGATCATCTGGTATCAAGGTTTTATGATTTAATTTATCGTATAGTACATCAAATTTCTGATTGAGCAATGCTATAATTTGTGATTCCTTAACAAACTTATGTGTCGTAATATGGACATGATTATCTTTTAATCGAAAGTAAGTATGCTTAATCCTTTTTTTCTCAATCACATATGAAAGTTCTCTACCTGATTTAGTTACTGTTTTCATATAACTTTTCTAATCATTGCATAAGGTTCAATTTCATATGGAACATGTAACTTTAAGATTTGTTTGGGATGTCTTGCAACATCTATTTTTTCGTTTGATTCATCAAATAAATCTTCTACGATAGATTCAAATCTAACACCACTAGGATTGAACACTTCGATTTTTGAACCCACTTTAAAATAGTTTCTTTGCTCAATAGTTGCCAGTTTAGTCTCTTGATCATATGCAATACCTAATCCAATGAATAGTTGTGATGGTTTTTCACTTCTTTGGTTAAACAACTGTTGTTCAACACCAGGTAAGCCTTCTAAGTACCCAATAGAAGTTAATCTATTCTCTGCTTTAATAAGTTCCTCATAATGAGGTTTGAAATCTTTAATTTCTTTATCTTTTATATATGTATCAATTAAATTTCTATAAGTTGATACTACAGTTGCAATATAGTGTAGAGATTTCATTCTTCCTTCTATTTTAAGTGATGAGACTCCTGCATCAATTAAATACGGTATATGTTCAAGTGCTTCTAAATCTTTACTTGACATGGAAAATGCATGATCGCTTATTTTTTTACCATCTGATGTAAGTTCATAGTTCCATCTGCATGAATGTGCACATCCGCCACGATTTGCATCACGCTCTGTCATATTATCTGATAAACTACATCGACCAGAAAAACTCATACACATACCACCATGAATAAAGACTTCAATATCAGCTTTCGTTTGATTTGCTAACAACTTGATATCTTCTTTACTTAGTTCTCTAGCTAAAACAACTCTTTTAATACCTTTTTCATACCAAAAATTAACAGTATTTGTATTATATGCCGATTGTTGTGTAGATAAGTGCACTTCAAGTGTCGTATGTTCTAAAGCTTGGTCAATAATATATGGTGAAGCAGAAATAATCGCATCTACTTTAGCATCTTGAAGACCTTTCAAATACGTTAATACACCTTCAATATCTTCATTATGAGGTATGATATTCGTCGTAACATAAACTTTTTTATGTCTTTCATGTGCAAACTGACATGCTTCTTTAATGTCCTCTAATGTAAAATTGGATGCTCTAGCTCTTAAAGAGAAATTTTGTCCGCCTATAAAGACAGCATCAGCACCATACATTAAAGCAATCTTTAATTTTTCTAAATCTCCTGCAGGAGCTAATAGTTCAACCATGTTAAGTCTCCTTTGTCTTGTAGATAGTTTTTTTATAAAAGAAACCTTCATCCCAAGATTCTTGATAATCTTTTTTAAGTGACTCTATTTGATTTTCATCTATTTTTAATTGATGATACATTGGTAAGATTCTTTGTGCATACTGATCATCTTTAAAAATCGTATCGATAACAAGATAATCAATAAGCTTTTCAAGTTCTTTCAAATGATTTAATGAGTTAAACACATGAGATCTAAACACATGTGTTCCAGCTTGATCTTCTACTATTGGATAGGGTTCATCTTTTCTTTGTTCTTCTATAATTTTTAAGTTCTGTCTTTCATGATAAACATGTTCTTTATCAATAAAATCCATAAAATTATGAACTAGTTGTCTTTTAGAATAAAACATATTTAAGTGACCATGTCCAACCATAAAAACATTTATTTTTTTGTTTTTTGCGATTTGTTTGATGTCTAATAATGTAATTTCTTTTGCGACAAATCCGCCATAAATATTTTCTTTATGTAAGAAATTAAAATCATACGTATTCGTTAATAACGTTTCTGGATTATAAATAGCTTTATGAGCTATACCATTTGCTTTAAGTAGCATGATTGCGCCAATATCTGCAACTATAATACCTGTTACTTTATCAACATCTATTTGATCAATAAACTGTTTAAACCTTTGAATCAACTTATCATCCATCATTTGATTAGCTTGAATAAACAATTCTTTATTATGTATATTAGTAAGCTTAATTGCTTCATTGATTTCACTAATTTCAAAACTTCTTGTAAGTCTTGCACCAAAGTTTTTATGCCCAATCATAAAACCATCAGCATGTGATGATAACGACTCAATCGATTCAATACTAAAAAGTGTTGTAATTATTTTCACTTTATGTCACCTTTCTTGTAATACTCATACCATCACCATCATCAAAAAATTGCGTATGATATAAATCATGATTTTCTAAAAACTCTTTAAACTGCTCAAGTTTATTTATAAGTTGTCTTGTGTTTCTGTTGACCTTAGTCTTATCCAAATGATGAAAATTTAAGTTATCACAAACTACAATACCACCTTCATTTAAATAAGGTGTATATTTTTCAAATATTTTTTTATATTGTGCTTTTGCTGCATCAATAAAAATCATGTCAAACTTTTGATTAAATCCTTCTTCATATAAAAGAGCATCACATTCAATTAACTTAATTTGATGAAATGCTTTGATATGCTTTTTTGCAAGTTTAATCATTTCTTCATTTCTTTCCATCGTTGTCACATGACAACCTTGACTGGCCATAAAAATGGCACTATACCCAATGGCAGTTCCAATCTCTAAAACATGTTTAATTTTATATGCTTCAATGGTTTGTTTTAAAAACAAAAGCCCATCATCACAAATAATGGGGATTAAATGAGCTTTTGCGTATTGTTTTAATACTTCTAACATTATGCTTCTTCTTCAGCCTCTAGTTCATCAAAATATTTTTCTAAAACACTCTCTAACATTTCCCATTCTTCATCAGTTTCGATATCTAAGAATGTGCCTTCAGATTCATCTTGATCATCTGGAACATATTGAGCTGCTGAAATTTCCTCAGAATCCATAAACTCAAAAATCACATAGTTTTTACCATTATGTTCATGAGTTAAAATGATTTCACATACAGTTTCCGTACCATCTTCTGATACAAGTGTTAATTTATTATCATCCATTTTTTAATCTCCTTTATAATCTAAATAGTTTTGCAGTATAAGTACTGCAGCTAATTCATCTTTTTTTTGTTTTTGCTTACTTCTAGTTTGCTTACCTTGAATCATTGCTGAAATTGCAGATTTTGTTGATAATCGTTCATCCCATAACACAACATTAACATCTCTTAACTCTATGATATGTTTTTTCATCTCTTCACTAATTTTACCACGAATACCAATGTCGTTATTCATATGTTTGGGATATCCTAAAACAATATCAGTTATCTGATAAGTATCAATCACATCAACAATCATACTTTTAGCAGCTTCATAATCATTTTCTTTAAACCTATATGTTGTTAAACTATGTGCTATAATACCTGATTCGCTAATGGATAGTCCAATGGTTTTACTTCCTAAATCAATTCCTAAATATTTTTTCATATCATCTCTTTAATTTTTTTAATCATCTCATCGATTTTATCTAAATCTTGAGTACCACCTTGAGCCATTTGACCCCTTCCACCACCTGAACCTTGAGTAAGTCTTGCTGCTTCTTTAACAATGGTGTGTGCATTATCTAATTCACTTTTACAAATAAATGTTGCTTTTTCATCAGTTAAGTTTATTAAGAAAATAAGTTCTGCTTTTATTTTATCATGAATTGCATCAATCAGTTGTTTTAATATCTTAGCATCAATATCATGAGTAACAATGATTGGTCTTTTATTGGATGGATCTTCTATCAACTCATCTAAGTTTGATAAAACATCTTTTTGTTTTTTTAAGTGTATTTCTTTTTCAACTTGTTTTGAAAAACCTTTTAAATCTTCAATATAGCGTCTATAGTTGATAATGTCTTGATAGCTTCCTTTTATCATCGGTTTTTGTGGCATATTAATCGTTTTGTCTAGTTTATTGATTTTCTCTTCGATTAAGTCTATTTCATGAAATAGGTTTTCCATAAATGATTGAACTTGCTCTTTTAAATCAGTACCTGTTACACCTTCCATACGATAAGTTCCAGAACCGATAGACTCATAAGATATAATAGCGAAATCAATAATTTCCTTTGTGTTAGAAACGTGAGTACCACCACAAAGTTCTTTACTCCAATCCATATCAACAACGCGTACGACATCACCATATTTTTCTCCAAATAATGCCATCGCACCTATTTTTCTTGCTTCTTCAAGTGGCATTTCTCTTATAACAACATCAAGTGGTTTTTCTTTTATATAGTATTTCACTAATTGTTCAACTTTCAAGACTTTTTGATCAGACTCTGTTTCAAAATGATTAAAATCAAATCGCCAACTTTTCGGTGATACTTGTGATCCTTGTTGGTTGGCATGTTTTCCAAACAACTCTTTTATCGCTTGATGAAACAAATGCGCTGCACTATGATTTCTAATCGTTTTTAAACGCTTTTTAGCATCAACAATCGCTAATACTGTTTCTTTTTCATCAAAAACACCTTCAACTTTATGTAAAAATTGTCCATGAGGCAATTTAACTACATCCATGACTTTATATCCATTAATAGTACCTTCATCATGAACTTGACCACCAGAGGTTGCATAAAATGGTGTTTGATCTAAAACAATACCTTCATCAAAGACTTTAATGATAGTTGCTTCACTTTGAAGTGTATCATATCCTATAAATTTAGATGGAGTATCAAATTTTAAATAAGCTTCTTCTTGAGCTTTCATAGAACCTGTTGAAGTACGTGCAGATCTAGAACGTCTTCTTTGTTCTTCTAATGCACGTTGAAATCCATTAATATCAATGTCAACGCCATGTTCTTCTGCATACTCTAAAGTAAGTTCAATTGGAAATCCATAGGTATCATATAGTTTAAACGCAGTTTGACCGCTAATCTTACTTCCTTCTTTTTCGATTGCTTCTAGTAAGTGTTTTTCACCATCACTTATAGTTTCTAGAAATTTTTCTTCTTCTTTTAAAATTAGCTTTTTAACAATGTCTTTTGTTTCATGTAAACTTTCATAAAAAACACCCATCATATCGACTACATCATCAACTAAAACGTGAAGAAATGGTTGTGTCAAGTTAAGTTTTCTACCATATTTCACTGCTCTTCTTAAAAGACGTCTTAAGACATAGCCCCTACCTTCATTACTAAGCATCGCACCATCACTCATCGCAAACACAAGCGCTTTAATATGGTCAGCAATTACTTTAAACGCCATTTGACCTTCATACTTAATTTTTGTTAATTTTTCAATATGCTTAATGATTGGGAAAAATAAATCTGTTTCAAAATTAGTTTTTGTTTGCTGTATAACACATGCAAATCTTTCTAACCCCGCACCGGTATCAATATTTTTACTTGGTAACTCTTTATATAATGAACGCTCAGTGTTTTCTTTTGCGTTAAACTGAGAAAACACGATGTTCCAAATTTCAATATAGCGCTCATTTTCAACATCACCTTCGATGAGTTCAACGCCTCTTTTATCATATGTATCACCGCGATCATAATAAATTTCTGTATCTGGACCACATGGACCAGATCCAATTTCCCAAAAATTATCTTCTCTAGCAATTAAATGACTTTCATCTATACCTAATGACAACCAAATGTTTTTAGCTTCAATATCTTCAGGATAATAAGTTATATATAGTTTTTCTTTATCAAATCCAAACCACTTTATATCAGTTAGTAGTTCATATCCCCAACGGATAGCTTCTTCTTTAAAATAATCTCCTATAGAAAAATTACCTAACATTTCAAAAAAGGTATGATGTCTCGCAGTTTTACCTACATTATCTATATCATTGGTTCGAATACATTTTTGAACATTTGCCAATCGTGGATTTGTTGGCTTTTCAGTTCCATCAAAATACTTCTTAAGCGGCGCAACACCAGCATTGATCCATAAAAGTGTAGGATCGTTTTGTGGAATCAGTGATGCTGATTGTTCAATTTTATGTTTCTTTGATTCAAAAAAGTTTAACCAAGTTTCTCTAATTTCTTTTGCAGTCATAAATTTCATATATAACCCTCCTAAATAAATAAAAACGCCCATAGATATATAATCTAAGGACGAATAATTTCGCGGTACCACCTTAGTTCTAGGTAAACCTAGCACTCAAAATTTCGTTATGGCCGAATTACCTTGTGCTCCCAAATAGCTTCATAAAGTTCCTATCTTTGTTTTCACCAACCACAAAGTCTCTTAAATAGAAAGCATTTATTACTCATTTTGTTCATCGCACAATTCATCTTATCATGATTATTTAATTATGTAAAGATATATCATATCAATAATCATCTATAGCATTAATTTTTAGCTTTTGGCTGATATAGCATCTCATAATGAAGAATACCTTCTTCAATATAAGGACCTTTAATAGTTTGAAAGCCTAGATTTTCATAATAATCTTTTAAATAAGCTTGGCCAGATATTCTGATTGCTTCATTAGTTAGATCTTTTTTAACAGTTTCCATAAGTAACGTCGCCAATCCTTTTTTCCGATAAGATTGGTCTGTAACGACTCTACCTACAGCATATTCCTTATATTTTTTTCCTTTTGGTATAACTCTTAAGTAAGATATGACTTTACCATTTTGGTCTTTGATAAAGTAATGCATCGATATTTGATCTTTATAATCAGTATCTACATAAATGATATTTTGTTCCATCATAAAAACAGTATATCTTAAATCTAAAATATCATAAAGTTCTTGATTTGTTAATTGATCAAACGTTTTTTTGTGTATTTTTTTTAAAGACATATTTAAAGCTGTAAGGCGCACCTAATGCAGCCCATCCTCCTATAAAGAAATATCTTAAAAAGTCAAAAAATAATTGTTCAGGAAACAAAAGTTTTAACCCCTCTTTAATGATAAGTGCAACAATTACACCTAATAAAACTTTTACAACTTGTGTCAACATTTTATTGTCAACATCATATTTAACATATCTTTTTTCGATAAAATACCCAATCGCAAAACCGACAAATCCACCAGCTGCAATATAAACATCATGATTAGGAACAAAAATAACTACCAATAATAAAAGAGGTACCAAATATAGCGTATAAATCTCTTCCTTGTCTTTCATTAAATCAATAAGTTTAAACATACCAAAAGCGATAAAAACACTTAAAACAAGGCCAACCAAAACATCTGATAAATAGTGTTGCGCCAAATAAACTCTTGATAACGGAACAACGATAACGATAAACAATCCTAACCATTTAATCCAATTCAACTTAGTCTTTTTATGCAAATCATATGCTGTATAGCCTAAAACACCACTTGCCTGTGCATGTCCTGATGGAAATGAATAACCTGTTGTCTCATATCCAAAAGGAGGATCGATACCTTCAATCGTATAAGGCCTAGGTCTCTTAATTAATGTTTTTAATCCTGTATTTACAAATGCACTAATTAAAAACGCCATAGCAAACTTATGAGCATATTTTTTATCAATCGTCCAGTATAAAATAGCAGCAATCAATATAAACGCATATTGATCTCCTAAATTAGTTGTCACATAGAAGAACCAATCAAAAATCGGATTTTGAATGGCTTGAAAAGCTTCAATAATTTTTAAGTCCATAAATTTTCAACCTCTTCTTTAATTGACTTTTCTTCATCTTTTGATATATTTATATATTGATGTTCATCTTTTACATGCCAATTTAATTGAGTATCTAAAACACCTATTTCTTTTAACTTTTCTAACATATAGTTGCCAATTTTTATCCCATATAACGCTTTTCTTCTAATATCTTCAGTTCTAAAATCTAAGATGTCATACGGAATAAGTTTAAATAAATAATGGGTCTCAAAGTTTACAAGTAAAATTGACTCATCAGTAAACTTTTTAGGTTTAAACGTACCATCAATGGGAATTGCTAATATGACATTACAACCAGCATCGATGAGTGGTTGTATGGGACAATTATCAATCGTACCACCATCAACATAAAAAGCATCATCAATGGGTGTAGCTCCAAAAAGAATGGGTATTGAAGCACTTGCTAAAACAGCTTTTAGCGGATCTTTAAACTCATTTAAATAGAACACTTCTTTTTCCATTCGGTGAATTAAGACTTGGTCAATCAATCCACCTTTTTTTATTTTTGCAGCAGTCGCATACCCGTGTATTTTGCTATCTCTTATCTCACTTAATGTAACTTCCTTTGATAGTTTTTCAAAAACTTCTTGAAGACTAAATAACCCTTGACGATCAAATTTAATTCGATCAAACTTATGTCCATAAATATCTTTATTCTCAACTTTTTCCCATACTTCAATCATTTTATCATAACTAAAATTAGACATAACCATCATCGTATTAATGGCACCAATAGAAGTTCCTGATATATGTTTAATTTGTTTTAACAAACCTTGCTTACGAAATGCTTCAAGAACGCCAATTTGATAGCTTCCTCTTGCACCTCCCCCACCTAACGCAAGTCCGATTTTAATGTTCATCATTTTCACCTATGTTTTAATATTTTATCCATTCTTTTTTGAGCATCTTTTTCTTTTAATGTTTGACGCTTATCATAATCTTTTTTACCTTTAGCCAATCCGATTTCCATTTTTGCTAAACCATCTTTAAGGTAAACCTTTAATGGAATGACCGCATAGCCTTGTTCTCTAGTTTTACTAAATAATTTTAAAATCTCATTTTTATGTAACAATATTTTCCTGGTTCTAGTCTCTTCATGATTATATCTATTTGAATAATCATATTTAGAAATATGCATATTTAAAACATACGCTTCTCCGTCTTTAAAAGTCACGTAAGCATCACTTAGATTTATTTTTCCAAGTCTTATTGATTTAATTTCACTTCCCATGAGTTTGATGCCAGCTTCATAGGTTTCTTCAATGAAATAATCATGACGAGCTTTCTTATTCTGACTGATTAACTTCATACGTTATTTCCTTTTTGTTTTTGTTTTTTTATCTACAATACCAAAATCCATTTTCTTTTCACTTAAGTCAACATTTAATAGTTCAACTTTTATTTGATCACCTAAACGATATTTTTTCCCTCTACGACCAATAAATGTTAATAAAGATTCATTATACATATAATAATCGTCTAATGCTCTTAAAGGAACAAACCCTTCTATACCATTTAATAACTTAACAAACATACCACTAGGCATCATTTGAGAAATGGTTGCTTTAAAATAGTTGCCTACTTTATCTTCCATAAATTCACAACTCTTAAGCTTAGAAACATCACGTTCCATTTGCACAGCTTTTCTTTCTTGATCAGATGTATGTTTCGCAATATCTGGCATAACTTGCTCATAATGTGCAGCAAGTTTTTTCATATCTTTAGCTTCGCCAAGGACAAAAAGATGAATTAATCTATGTAAAATTAAATCTGGATATCTACGTATTGGCGATGTGAAGTGTGTATAATAAGTTGCGCCTAATCCAAAATGAATATCTTTTTGATGTGAATATTTGGCTTTTTGCATGGCTCTTAAAAGCAACATGTGAACAACATAACTATAAGGTGTATGAGCTGTATTTTTAGTAAGTATTTGAAGTGGTTCAGGTCTGCCTAAATGCTTCATATTTACAGAAAATCCTAATTTTGACACTGTCTGTAAAGCATTTTTTAATTTGACTACATCAGGTTTTTCATGAATACGATAAATAGAAGGTAAATCTGCATGATGCATATGAAAAGCTACAGTTTCATTTGCAATTAACATAAATGATTCAATGAGTTCTTCAGCGTCATCAGTTGATCTTTCATAGACGTCTAAGACTTTACCTTGTTTATCAACAACAAAACCTAGTTCACTACTTTCAAACTCGATTTCGCCTCGTTTTTTACGAATGACTTTTAGTTTTTGTGAGAGCTCATTCATTAAAAGTAGCATATCTTCTATCGCTTTATCATTTAACTTTTTATCTTGTTTTAAAAAACTATTAACTTCATCATAATTCATCCGTCTTTTTGATACAATATAACTTTTTTGTATATCATAATCAATAACTTTACCTTGATCATCTAAAGTCATTAAACATGATAAGGTAAGCTTTAACTCATCTGAATTGAGTGAGCAAAGATCGTTTGATAATAAATGCGGTAACATCGGTATCACTCGATCCGCAAGATAAGCAGATGTTGATCGGCGATAAGCTTCTAAGTCTAGCAAAGAGCCACTTTTTACATAATGGCTAACATCTGCAATATGGACGCCTAATTTATACTTTCCATCTTCATATGACAAATCTATCGCATCATCTAAATCTTTTGCATCTTTACCATCAATGGTAATGGTTAATCTGTCTGTTAAATCTAGACGTTCTTTTTTCTCTTGTTCTATATCTATTTTAATATTCTCTAAAGATTTTATAACATCTTCATTAAATTTTTGTGGCCATTCATAAGCATGAACAATTTTAAGTGTGTTAATATCTGGATCATTAACATGTCCAATCACTTTTTTTACAAATGCATAAACGCCAACTTTATCAATAGACTCAACTTCAAGTAAAACAACGTGACCTTCAACTAATCCTGGATATTCATCGACAAAAAGTCTTTTTTCAATAAAATCTTCAGACTCAAAAAACAACCCTTTTTTATGTTTTTTGACAGTCGCAATCAATACTTTTAATGCGCGCTCAACAACATATACGACTTTAGGTTCAACATCTTCTTTAACTAAAACAATATCATCATGCATGGCATCAGATAAATTACCATACTCAATATATATATCTTCTAGTTCTTGTCTTAAAAACCCAAAAGATTTTTTTCGATCTAATCTACCAATTAATATATCATGATTTAACCTGATATATGGATCTTCAAAAGTAAGATACGGATCGTCTTTGATATCCATATCCTTTATTTCATCTTTATGTAATTTTCGTGTTTGTTCATTATAGAACTTTAAATATAAATTTTCCATTTGTATACCTCTATGTTATTATATCATATTTATTGCTTAAGAAATGAAGCCCTAATGATAGTATCAAGATTTTTCAGTAAATACAATAAGTCAAAGATTTTGACATATATATTCAATAGATTCTTCTAAGTGAAAAATGTCCCCTTATATTAGAAACACAGTTTTATCGTCATTGTTTGAATATTTTGCAGGTGGAAACATAAATCCAGCAATAAAGTCTAGCTAAAAAGGGGTCAACCATCGTGTATATAAATCAAGTAACCTACTCAAGCGAAGGTTAATAATGGTAACATATATTTACTATAATATTTACATAAACCGTAATTTTTTGTAAGTCAATCTTCTTATAATTGAAATTTGTCGTTACTTTAGAAAAAAGAAGACTGTGAATAAGCCTCTTCTTATTTTTATATATGTTCTCACACTCATGCTGCGTTGAAACAACCATATTGCTTGCAAAATCAACCTTGTGTGTATTGAAGTAACATCAAAATCGACTAAAATATGTTTCCCTTCACATGGTTAGATAGGTGGCTAAAATACCAAAGTAACATATTTTTGATGTTTTCGAATCTATAATTGCAAATCATATTACAATTCTTTAATTTCGGCTACAGAGTGAATAATATGATTTTAGTCTCTTTTATTCAATATTTTCATATTGACTATTTGTTCCATTTTCAAAACGATACTGAGAATAGATAAATTTGCTCAAATTAATTATTAAGGCTTGCATTTCCAATCTATCAGTTATTGAAAATATTAGAGCAGAAAACTTAAAATACCCAAAAGTAATCCAACGATACCTAAAATTAATCCAATCAAAGCTAATCTCTTTTTCTTCACACTAATCTGACCTTTCATATATGATTTACTCATATATTCTTTCTTTGTTTTTAAGGTAAATTTTCACCATCATCTTTTCATAAAATGGAGTGCTTATCACTAGTAGAGCAAACCAACCTATAAGAAGATACATTGCAGGATCTCCTGAAACACCTGTAGGTGTATCAATGATTCCGTAATAATACATAAATCGTAATCCCAACACTAACCAAATAGCAATGTTTCTAAAGATAAAAAATAGTCGCATTCCAATAAAGAAAAGTGGTCTACTCATAACCATTTTTTTGCTTAAAGCTATTGCTTCTTGCGTAGATACATTTGCATCTATCTTTATAATCGTGGCAAAAGAAAATACTGTTTGAATGGAAATATAGATTAAAATGGTTATAAATGTGACTATTAATGAAGTTGCTATTTTTTCTGAGATGTCCACAGATAAAATGTTTATTAAAATGTTATCTATCACTGGAATTAAAGCTATTAATACAGCATAGATAAAACCTAGAAAAATATAGTGGGACAATACAGTTGATCTACTTGATTTATCCATAAATTTAAAAGCGTCTTTAATCTTTATTGGCTCGTTTCTGTATAGGGCAAATACTGCGTAATTTATACCAATCAAAATAGGCACTAAAAATAATGCTCCTATCAAAAATGTCGCCCAACTACCTATAAATAAAGCAATATAACCGAATAGAACCAATAAATGTAGTTTTATGTGCTGTGAATACTTTGTTTGTGCATTATCCATTTGATTTCTTCCCTCCATGAAAATCGTTAATCATACAATATAATGAGCTTTTAGAAAGTTCTAGTGCCCTCCAAATTGTACGAATCTCAGCGATCTGAAATTGATGAATTTGAATGAGCCTGTTCCAACTTTTTATATACCCTCTGAACTTGCGGTAACTTTGATTTTTGGATATGTTGCAAGATACCTTTGTGCGAAATTTGAGTATGATTTACCAAGAAATCTCTCAACACATCTACTTCTTTTTTCAATGCAAAAAAAACACCTGCTCCATTCACCTTGAATTTATGATTGATGAAAGCATCATATAATGGTAAAAATACTTCATTAGTCGCATCTATATTTAGAATTAGTTTGTAATATAAGATCATCAAATAATTTTCAGGTAATTCAATTTCGCTGCTTAACTCATAAAATCCATTATCATTTTCCATACATAAAAAAGTATAGCATTTGTATAATTTCACAAGTTCAAGTTTTTTCTTGCTTGATAAAAGCTGAATGTAACTATCACATACCTGCAAGTTACTGTTATAGTCCATTGTTTCGTGATTTTTTCTATATATCTTTTTAAACCTGTTAAAATTTATCATTTCTATTATCAACATTTTTATATTCATAGAAACACCTCATGAAGCATACGCTTTTTCATTTTTTATTTCTTATATTATCTTTTATTTTTTGTTGTTCTCTGTTAAGTGATATCTTTAGAATATTACTGTCACTAACATTTAAATTTTGTACATAAATCACCTTAGAAAAATGTACAAAATATAAATGTTATTGACAAAAAAATCTCACATTAAAGGCCATTTCTTAACTTGTTATTTAGCGCTTCTATTCTATATAATCCTTCAACTTAAACTAGATAACAAATATCCAGTGCATCAGATTAAAGAGGCACTTAGAAAAGCTAACTGTATTGAAATCACACAAGGTATTTATAAAATGATTCCATCTACGACGCTATTTTATGAACTCTCAACGCATTTGAAAAAAGACTTTGGTTATCAGTTTATGGCTGTTGGAGACATTAAAAAGCAAATAAAAATAGAGTATGCTACAAACCAAAAATCGACTTGATGGCTCAATGAAGGCTAAAGGTCGGTTTTATTATATGTAATGTATAAAAGTCAGGTTATAACATGTATTAGAATTCTAAGAATAGTCGTTCTGTATTTATGATCAATCCCATTTTGGATAAAGTACAATAGGATTTGTAGAATTTATGGTAATCAAAAAACCATAAGAATCATCCCATTTCCAACCTAAGAAAATATGATGACTATCTGTTAGTTCAGGTAATTCATATAAACTCTCATAAGGTGCATAAATGACCTCATAAACTTCATAAATGATAAACTCGAGATATGTTACTTCACTATGATTAACTAAATCATGGATATTGATGAGGTGACCTTGTTCTGTTATTGCTTGTTCTCCTATGATTTTTATGATTGAATCTAAATGAGGTAGTTGATATATTCTTGATGTCCAAGTCAAGTTTGGCCAATCTAAATAAATCAGTTTTGATTGTGTGATAATATATCCGTGATAATATCCTAAGATTTGCTCGTTGTTTTCTATCATGATTGCTGAGATACCGTTGTAATCTACTATTCTTCCATGAGATGTTAATAAATGCACTACGCCTGGACCTTCATGATTAATCGCTGAAATGATTGTCTCGTTTGGAAGTAGTAAAGATGAGTAATCTTCTAACCCCCACTTTGATGCAGTTCTATAATTGAAAATACGATGTGATGTTGTATAAACAAGATCGCCAAAAATCGAATCAATACTTTCACCTGGTGACAAATTTAAAGTTTGAAAATATGTTTGAATTGTAATGCTTCCTTGACTTCTAAACACCCTATATGTGTAAATTGATCCATCAGGATAAACCTCATAATATTCATTATTTTGCATGTGTCGATGAATACTTTGATCATATGGTAATCCATCAAAAGGCCTTTCAAACGGAAGTGTGATGAGTTTTAAGTCATTATTAATATAGTTTAAATACAATAATTCAAAAGACTCATATATAACATAATTTGACCGTTCAAAATATAAGTTTTGGATGTTTGATTTAACTGTTAAATCATATAAATGATTCATTGTAAACAAACGATCTTGATTTGAAAGTAAATAAATCTGAAAAACCTCGTCACTTACAAAACTATTTCTTATCATTGTGATTTGATCAAGTCTAATGTATTCAGAGTCGTTTAAATATAGTTTTTGATTAAATAAAACCTCCAATGTCATCATGTCAATTAAATAAAGATTTGATGTACTTGTGTATATGATCACGTAAGGATGCAAGAGCTTATAATAGAAGATTTCTTCAAGGTCATCTAACTCTAAAAGACTCGATAAATTAAGTGGTTGTGAAATAAAATATGTGCTGACTTCATTCAAAGCATAATGATGCACATAATTAACAACATAAATATCATCATTATATTTTGCAAAAAGCTCATCACCAACATAATAATAATTAGGATCAATCCCAAAAACGACTTCATTTAACAATACCAGTGGTATGTCTAGTGCGACTAAATCAATGTAAAGATGCATATTTTCTTCTATTAAAATATCCTTTGATATAAGTTCATTAAATGTATCGTCTAAATAAAAACCAGTAATTTGATATCCAGGAATATTAAAGATTATAGATTCAAGTGTGTCATCAAAAAGGCCATTTAAACTATAAGAATTTCCGTTTAAACCAGTTGCACTGATTGAAACAGTTTTTGGATTCCATTTGGCAAATAAATACAAATCATCATATCTAGGCAATCGATCATCAAATCGATTTCCATCTACATCTAACCAACCCCCAAAGTTATACCCATGTTTTACAGGTCGATAGTTAAGATTTGGTATTGTACCTCCATCCATCGTAACTGTTTCGATATGACCACTATAATCATCATAAATGATTTGATATGTAGGATTTTCCCATCTTGCATAAAATGTATGCACCTTACCAAATTCAATAAATTGACCCTGATATAATTGTGTTAAGTCTGCATCTAAATACCATCCAATAAAAAGTTTATCTTTATTTGTTGGTACTGGTAAAACAATAGATTGATTTCTGTAGATGATCATGTTATTAAATGTTTGAGATGTATACGTAACAAACTCAATTTCATAAGCATTGACATCATCAATGAGATAAAGATTGACATCTTCAACTGCACGTTGATTTGGTAGATTGACTTGATTAGGTGCTGTTGACCATGAAGAATCCGTATACGCCTTATTTGAGACATTAAGTGGTACTAGCTCATTAAAGTTTAAAGACAACTTATCTTTGAGATGCCACGCTCTTGGATTACTAAAATTTAAGCCATAACCTTCTTCATATCTAAAAAATGTACCATCCATAAAATAGCCATAAAAATCTGAATTTTCATCAAAAATGATATTCGCTATATCATTACGATTCAAGATTTCATTAATGTTAAATGAAACTAAAGGATCATAGGTGTGATCTGAGACGAAATATATTAGCTTATTGGTATATATGACAATTTCATATAAACTATGTGAAGCGTATTGATACTTTAAAATGATTTCATCGTCTTCTAAAATCAAACTTGAAATCACTTGATGTGCTCGTGCTTTTTGATTATAAATAATGAGTTTTCCTGTGTTTGTTTGTAACAAGTGATTGGCACTATAGCCGCTACGTGAATCCATATAATGTACTTCTTTAATGGTCTCATCAGACTCCATAGGTAATGATATGGATTGATATCCAGTGATGTTTTGAAGATTATTGTTATTTTGAAATTGAGGTCTAATCATTCGATTTTGGTTTGTAATCATCATACCTCTTTCAAACATTGTGATAACTTCATTTGAGTTTAATGTGATTTGCTTAGAAACGTTGAGTCCGATATGATGCTGAGTAGAATCTGTTTGATATAAAGCAAATTCAATTGAACGATTCATATTGGTTATAAACACTATATTACTAAAATAAGCTTCAATATGAACAATATGCTCATTAAGAGATAACCCCAATAGATGTGTGATATTGCCAAAGTAATCCGTTGGTGTTATTAAGTGTTCTGAGTAGACATAGACTTGATGATTTTGAGTCATGATGTAATAATCTTGATTGATGTGTATAAATGTTTCTATTTGATCATCTCTATTCGAAAGCAGATAAATATAAGGTATATGTTTTTCTGTAGAGAGTTTAATAAAGCCATGTGTATAAACAGCAACATCTAAATTAAAATATTTAAAATCTCCTAGAATCTCAACATCCTTATCAAAACATCTGATTTCTGTATTTCTAAAACCGCCTAGGTTATATGTATCATACAAAGTGAAAATATGCCCTTTTTGTGTCATAACAAAAACTTCATAATTATGAGATGCAACTTCTATGACTTCATCATTTGCTGTGAGATTTAATTGGCCTAGATCAAAATATACTGTATGTGATCCATCATGATGAAAACTAAAAAGATGGTGATCTTCAGTCACTCCAAACGTCTGATTAAAGATCTGAGTGAAATTTGGTATTTGTTTTATTTCTTCATAATACCTGATTTGATAATTTATGTTTTCTGTTTCAACAAAAACTTTATGTTTCTTTTGGAATAGATTAAACTCGGCTAAATCAAAATAAATCTCTTTGATTTTTGTATTTTCATTAATACCAACATATCGTGATAGTTTATGCAAGTTTTGATAGTGAATATAATCAATATGTGACCCAGACATGGAACCTTGAAACACAAACTCAATTTGATATTGTTCAATATCCCATTTCGCATATAAATCCATAGAATGATGCAAAACCATTTGATCCGTTAATTCGTTTTCATAAAGTGGGTCGGTATACCATCCTAAAAAGGTCGCGTAAAGATCGGTTGGCTCTTCTAAATCAGGCATCATCGTATTTTTATCTAAGTAGTAAACTTTAAATATTTCATCTGTATCAGAATAAGTTCTGATACTAATGGTATTTGAATCAACACCTAAGACAAGAACTTCGAATATTTTAACTTTCGAGATTTCATTTAAGGTAAGTGTCGCTGTCAATGTTATAGTTTGATCTGTGTCTTTTCTAAAAACATTGCCATTTAAGTCAACTAATTGATCATCACTAGTTTCCCAAAGGATTCCAATGATTACATCATTTAAAATGATGTATTCTGGTAATTCTATAGATTGATGGAGTGTTGATGGCAACTTTAAATCTTTTAAAGCTTGATCTAAGATTGGACTATCTGTTTTATTGCAGCCAGATAGTATAAAAAAAAGTGTAATAAAGAAAACTACGGTTTTTATTTTCAAGATTAGTCCCTCCAATGATTATCTGATATTTAATTATATTTTATCATTTATCGCATGTTTTTCAATGTAGTGATATAATTTTTTACAAAATAGATGTTCTCACACTCAAGAAAATATATGCTTAGAGCATAGTTTGATGTTTCCACATTGATTTCGATATGTTTCCACATTTGGCAAACAGCAAAAAAAGAAGCATTTAGCCTCGTTTATGGGTTAGATGCTTCTACTACTATTATATGAATAACTTTGTTAAGCGGTTTTTAATGAAAGCAATGTGATAGACTCATCGCAAGACGTTATGAAAACCACCCCACTATTTTCATAACAAATAAGAACTTTGGTGAGTGGGGAGATATATTTCAAGATTTAACTATATCTTCAGCAATTCTTGATCGTGTGCTACATCACAGCACTGTCGTTAAGATCATAGGTGAAAGTTATCGTCTAAAAGAAAGAAAGGAGTTCATGGCTTCAAAACAAAATAGATAGATATTTTGAATGTACATTTTTCTAAGGTGATTTATGTACAAAATTTAAATGTTATTGACAATATAATTTTTTAGAAAAATGATGTTTCTCCACACCAGAAATGACATGTTTAAGGCCTGCAAATATGTTTCCAAATTGGAGAAAACAAAAAAGAAGCATTCAACCTCATTTGAAGAGGTTAGATGCTTCTTGCTATATTGTATGAATGGCTTTGTTAAGTGGTTTTCAATGTAACCATAATATCAAAGTAACATATTTTTCTGTTAAAAATCTAACTGAATACATTTAATATAATGTTCGATTTCGACTATGAGTAATCACAATACTTAGATTTCTTCAACATAGGATTATAGGTATTGAATTACATTTATTAAATACTTATTTATATCATTTTCTTTATCTATTGATTTTCTCCAAGAAAATGATTTTGGAAATACAATACCATCAGGTTTTAAACTAGCCACATTCCAACTTTTTGTTGATTCTCGATGATCTAATATCCATTGCTTCACAAACTTTAAGTCTTCTTTGTAAACACAATACGCAGATACAAGTTTAACGGCTTCTAGAAATCGTATTGTTTCTTTTGAATCAAAATTCTTCGGTAAAATAGTCAATGGATTGTCATAAATGTAATAAATACCTTTGCTCATTACATAGTCAAAATAAATTTTCTTAGCGTGACTATCTAATCCATCTTTTAGTAAAACAACACAATAAAAGCATGCGGGATTAATGACTCTTTGTCTAGGTTCAAGTTTACCAAACGTCTCTTGAAATTTCGCATTGTACAAATCAAGCGAAAACTTTCCATCTTTGTGTGAAGCACTGATGATCTTTGACCACTTATCTCTACACTCAAAAACTTTACTATCTGTCACATTAAACAAAGTTAACCAAGCAGAAAACATCAATTCTGAAAAAACATGCCATGGAATCACTTTTTCCATACGATCAGGCATGGTTTGCTTTTTGTATAGAAGTCTTTTTACGTACTTAATCGATTTCTCTAGCATATCATGTTCAATTGGCAAATCAAGATGATACATTCTTCTTAATGCTCTTTCGGTAGTCATCGTACCATGGGTGCTCATGCTATGAAATGGACCAAAACTACCATCATCTAACTGGGCGTTTCGTAATTGTTCAATATTCATTATCTTTTCCTCACTTACAATTTGATTATTCCTTTCTATCAATATTTTGAAAGCTTGCTACCTTAACATTTCTACAATAAATGATTCATTGAGTGGTTCTACTAAAATTTTAGGTTTCTCAGAAAAATAATCAGGTCCAGAACCGAAAAGACTAATCTCTTTTTCAATACAGAGTTGTATTAGGTTTCGAGCCTTTGATTTTGGTGTTTTAAAACCTAGAATAATAGCTTTGGGTTTTATACTAACTGCTAATGTCTTTCCAGAAGTAGCGCCTGGAATTGCTTTTTCAAGAAAATAGTTCGGGATAATTAGTCTCCACTCTTTCTCATATGACCACTCAGTTGCCTTTGTAAGAAACATAGCTCTTTGCTGATTTTTATACAGTTCATCGTTAAGCTTGCTTGCCAATTGTTAATAGTTCATGAAAGTCTCACTATATCTTAATATTTATTATACCAGAACGTTGTAATATTACTTTTTATTATTTTAATGAAAAATAGCCACCTTACATGCTAAATGTAAGATAACTTATCTGTAATTATACATATTCATTTTTCATTTACTAAGCATTTTTATGCGGAAAATCAACGAAATTATCGATAAGGTTTTCGCTTAGAAACTGCACCAATCGTTGTGATAGTGAATAATTTTGATTTAAGTCTCTTTTATTTAATATTTTCATATCTTCTATTTGTTGCTTTTCAAAAACGATACTGTGAATAGATAAATTTGCTCAAACTAAATGTTAAAGCTTACATTTACAATCGAAATGATGCGCATATTGAAACAACAAAACCTCCAATCAATATTATAAACTCTATATCATGTTGGTGCTTCAAAAACATTAATGCTAGAAGAGTGCATTAGCGATAAAATTAAACCCATGATCCACTATGCGACTTCCTCCACTTTAGATTGCATTAAAAATAGATTCCTATTCCTCAACAATTGCTCTCCACTTTTTGTTATTATGTAATATCTCAATGACCAAATCTTCAAAGTCGTTGCTTTTAAACTTCTCTGGAAAATAGTTAAATGAGAATCTTATCTTGTGCTTCACATCATCATAGGCAATCAAATCATGTGTAATTTTCGATTGCTCATTAAACTGTATTTTGGATAGATTAAGATTATCAAAGTCATATGTTTTATCACATAGCTCACAGTGAGCTAAAACAACGATTCTTTTATTTAGTCTAATAATATCTGGAGAAAGAATGCCTCTCGTACGCTTACCATAATAATAAATCTTAAAATAATCATTTCCACAAGAGCATCTTAAAGTGCCTCTAATTGCATTCTTTTCTCTTGCTTCTACATCGACAAGATAATCAAATATAGTTAATTTATTCACGATATGGTACCTGATTCTTTTCGAAATGATAATTAATGGTCTCCATCACTTTTTCAAAATCTTTCTTAAAATACAAAGTTGAAATAATCACATGTCCGTAGTTAAATCTCTTAAATTTAAAGATAGGTTTCTTTTTTATATAGTCGCCTGGATTAATCAAGTAAATATGAATGAGGTATGTCTTATCCATGTAAGGTTGAACTGAGATTTTCTCAATGTCAGTCCACTTAATCATACCTAGTGAATGATACCGCATTTGCTCATGAATACCATTTTCATTTACGATTAACACCGGTTTATGATTGAAGATACTATTAAAATAATAAATAAATGCAAACAATAGTATCGGCATAATCATATAAGCGATAACTACTAAAAAGAATGGAATCTCCGAAGTTAACCATGTAGGTCTACCATAGTACAAGTATAAATAGAACCAGAATAAAGACATTACAAAAAACAACAATAGTGCCGTTTTTATACTAACCGATTTTTTTCTATTAATGGTAATTGATTTTTCCATAAAGCCTCCAAACTTATACCTTTATCAATCTATATTCTTACTTATCGTGTCTACTGTTTTGATTAAACAGCGGTACTTATGATAGTGAGTACTGGAAAATTTCATCATTCCGATATACGAATTATCCAAGTATCACCAATTCTTAGTTCTAAATAATCTTTTATCATGGCAGTAGCTTTTATCAAGAATGTATTGTTTAAGTGAAATAAAGATAGTTCCCATTTGTTTTGTTGCTTATTAAAACCATATTCTAATTCAATGTCACCTTTATAACCATCTCTATATGGTACAGCCAAACAACTGCGTATCTCATTAATTGAATCGAAGATAGCGTTTATGTCTTGCTCTAGTTTCTTCATAGGTTCAATAAGTGTACCATTGTTTTCGATGAACCAGTTACAAAAGAATTCAATTTTCTTGCTGTTGGGGTTTTTTAAAAAAACACTCATGATTATTTCCTCTCTTTTAGAATTTCTTATACATAGCAGAATAGACAAATCTTGACCATCAAATACTAATTTCTTTAGCAAATTGAATTGATACCATTTTCTTGTACTTTATGTTCTTTGTAGTTATTGTATCATTTATTGATTCATGAGTCTATATTGTATAGGAGAACATCCTCCTAATGTCAATTTAATCCTTTCGTGATTATACCAATAGATATATTCATCGATTGTCCTTATCAAATCTGCTAGTGATTTAACCTTTTGTAAGTAGATTGTTTCACACTTAAGTGTCCCGAAGAAGCTTTCAACCGATGCATTATCATAAGCGTTACCTTTAGCACTCATAGATTGCACAAACGATGACTTTTTTAGGTATTAATAATATTGATAAAATGTACATAATGAATACTTTGTCTATTCTGTTTTGAAGTCATGAACTTCTTTCTTTCTTTTAAATGGTGACTTTCACCAACAATGCACTATTAAAAAATGGAATCACCTATAAGAGATACTACAAAAAAAACGCATAGAATAATCCATGCGTTTTCATAATTATATTTACCTATTTTTTAAGGTTATAAAATGAATCTAAACCTTTATATTGTGCAACAGGTCCTAATTGATCTTCAATTCTAAGTAATTGATTATACTTAGCAATTCTATCAGTTCTAGATGCACTACCAGTCTTAATTTGACCAGCATTTGTAGCTACTGCAATATCAGCAATGGTTGTATCTTCTGTTTCACCAGATCTATGTGATACAACAGCAGTATATCCAGCACGTTTAGCCATTTCAATCGCATCAAAAGTTTCAGTTAAAGTACCAATTTGGTTTACTTTTATTAAAATTGAATTACCAATTTTTTCTTCGATACCTCTAGCTAATTTTTCAGTGTTAGTTACGAATAAATCATCACCAACTAATTGGATTTTGTTACCTAATTTTTCAGTTAAATATTTCCAACCTTCCCAGTCATTTTCATCTAAACCATCTTCGATTGAAATGATTGGATATTTCTTAACAAGTTCTTCATAGAAATGTGTTAATTCTTTAGAATCTAATGCTTTCCCACCTTCACCAGCTAATACATACTTTTTAGTTTCTTTATTATAGAATTCACTTGATGCAACATCCATACCTAGATAAACATCTTCACCTGGCTTAAAGCCTGCTTTTACAATAGCTTCCATAATCACTTGTAATGCTTCTTCATTTGATCCTAAGTTAGGTGCAAACCCACCTTCATCACCAACACCTGTGTTATATCCTTTAGATGTTAAAACTTTCTTTAAGTTATGGAATATTTCTGCACCCATACGAATCGCTTCTTTAAAAGTCTTAGCGCCAACTGGTAGAACCATAAATTCTTGGAAGTCTACATTGTTATCAGCATGAGATCCACCATTAATAATGTTCATCATTGGAACTGGTAATTGTTTTGTGTTAAACCCGCCAAGATATTGATATAGTTCAACACCTAAATAATCTGCTGCTGCTTTAGCAGCTGCCATAGATACTCCTAAAATTGCATTAGCACCTAATTTACCTTTGTTTTTAGTACCGTCTAATTCAATCATCATCATGTCAATAGCATTTTGATTAGTTACATCGAAACCTACTAACTCTGGCGCGATAACTTCGTTAACATTCTTAACTGCTTTTTCGACACCTTTTCCTAAATAACGTTTTTTGTCTCCGTCTCTTAATTCTACTGCTTCGTGTTCGCCTGTTGATGCTCCTGATGGAACAATCGCACGTCCAAATGCACCAGAGTCTGTGAACACCTCTACTTCAACTGTAGGGTTTCCACGAGAATCTAATACCTCGCGTGCATAAATATCGCTAATAAATGGCATATTTTCACTCCTTTATATAGTTTTTGCCTTGTTTGATTACCACATCTATTATACACAATTTCATGTGTTAAATAAAGCATTTGATTTGATAAAAACGCTTACTTGCTGTATTGAAATGCATAATAGATACCTATTATGAAAAATACAACATTAAATATATTATTTACTTGAAAAAAGTAACCGCTAAATGGATATAAGAAATAAAAGTAAGGCACTGGATTTAAAATTTGAAAAAAATAACTCAATTCAATTTGTATAGAACCTGTAAAAACATAGTATACACCTAGACTTGCTGTTAAGTTTAATATATATATAGCTAAGATAAAAGTGAATACACTTAATAAGCTATAAATGATGTGCGGTTCGTTAATAGCTCTTTTAATACGCTTTGCCGTTAAAAAAGCTAAGACAAACAACATTAACCACATCAAGCTTAAATCAAAACGTATAACAAGCAAGACTTGTATCGAGCCAATGAGAAGACCACCAATGATAGACATAAACAGAACTTCTTTTAAAACTCTAAATAAATCTTCTTTATATATGGGTTTGCTGAATTTATCTTTTAAATGCATGTTTATACCCCTCTTCTTGTTTATCTCTATTTTACCAAATCATGTTCAAATTAGAAATAATTACAAATCGAATGTTAAATTATGTAAAAAAGATGATAAGCGCACTTATCATCTTTAAAATTATAACTCTAAATATTTCATTTTAGGTTTCAAAAATAAATAAACAATCGTCACAACACTACCTTTAACTAGGTTAAATGGTATATACGCTGTTAATGTAAATGTTAAATATGAACCAAATGTATAAAACGAATCTTCAATGAGCGAAAATGCCCAAAAATGAACTTTTCCACTTTCTGATAATGCAATAGGTGGTAGTGTTAAATAAAGTGGTGTTGCTACAAAGAAATTAACAGTCGTTAAGATAACACTTAAAGTTACAGCAATAGTTATCGTATATACTAAATATTCTTTCAATGTGATTTTATTATGATTTACACTAACTTCATAAAGCATAGGTTTTGATTGATCTTTTAAGAATTTTTTCGCTAAATTAAATGCAAAAATAATCGAGAAAGATGCAAACATCGCTAACGCTTCACCAACCATATCAGCTGGATCAAAACCTCTAAACAATCTTCTAGCTATCGTTCTAATGAGAACGACCATCACTGTTTCCTTATTCCCTAGAACTAATAGTGATACTAAAATAGCAACTTCACTAAAATCGATTTTCAAATATGAAAACGGTGGGAACCAAGGGATCTCAATAAGTGCAAGTACAATAGAGACTGCAGCTAATGAGACAACATACAACATTTTTTTTAATCGTAAGTAATTTGACATTTTTTTGACCTCCTGAAATATAAAATCGCCAAATTACTTCGGCGATAAAAGAACGTCATAAAATGACTAATTTTCTTCTTCCATCCAGACTTTACTGTCGGTACTTGAATCTCACAAGTTCAACCCTAAGGTTCGCGGACTTTACCGCCGGTCCCGAATTACACGGTGCCCCGAAGTATTTTATTACGGTATTATTTTAACATATTTTTATTTAAATACAATATAAATAATAAATTGTAAACGTTTTATATTCACCTTTATTAACTTTATCACTTTTTTCTAGTATAATAAGAGTGACAAAAACGAAATACAAAGGAGTAATTATGAATAAGAAATTTGCAGGACTGATTATTATGGACGGTTATGGACTTGGTGACCCAAGTGATTCTAATGCTGTCTATTTAGCTAAAAAACCTTTTTTAGACAAGTTATTCAAAGAATATCCAACAAATGTTTTACAAGCAAGTGGTGAAGCAGTAGGATTACCTGAAGGACAAATGGGTAACAGTGAAGTTGGACATTTAAATTTAGGTGCAGGTAGAGTTGTATATCAATCACTTACTAGAATTAATGTTGCGATTAAAGATGGATCTTTTTATGAAAATGAATCATTTTTAAAAGCCGTAGCTCACGTTAAAAAGCATAATTCTAAATTACATATCATGGGCTTAGTTTCTGATGGCGGTGTACATTCATATCCAACACACATAAAGGCTTTACATGATTTTGCAGTTAAAAACGGATTAACACCTTATATGCATGCATTTATGGACGGAAGAGATACACCTCCAACTGGTGGTATTGATTATTTAAAAGATCTTATAGACCATGGCATGAAAATAGCAACCGTTTCTGGTCGTTATTATGCAATGGATAGAGATAATAACTGGGATCGTTTGCAAAAAGCATATGACAATATGGTTTTAGGGACTGGTAAAACATATCAAGATCCATTAGAAGGACTTAAAGCATCCTATGATCAAGAAGTAACTGATGAATTTGTTGAACCATTTGTTGTTGATAAGTCAGGTCTAATTAAAGATCATGATGCTGTATTATTTGCTAACTTTAGACCAGATAGAGCGATTCGCATGTCAGTAGCATTAACTAATCCTGAAGGTACTCAAAAATTTGTAACTGAAGGCAAACCTACATTTGATACAAAAAATGCATTAAAAGATATCTTTTTAGTTTCAATGATGCATTATCATGAAGAAGTTAAAGGACCTTTAGCATATGAATTACAAACACTTAATAATATTTATGGTGAAGTGATTGCAAATGCTGGATTAAAACAACTTAGAATTGCAGAAACAGAAAAATATGCTCATGTGACTTTCTTCTTTGATGGTGGCAGTGAAAAGAAATTTGAAGGTGCAACAAAAATATTAGTTGAATCTCCAAAAGTTGCTACTTACGATATGAAACCTGAAATGAGTGCTTTCGAAGTAAGGGATAAAGCTGTTGAAGCTATTAAATCTGGAAAATATGACACCATGATCTTAAATTTTGCAAATCCTGATATGGTAGGTCATACGGGTTCTATTGAAGCAACTGTTAAAGCTGTTGAAACTGTTGATGCATGTACAAAAGATGTTCTTGAAGCAATCGAATCTATTGGTGGAACTGCAATTGTATTAGCAGACCATGGAAATGCTGAAAAAATGCGTGCAGAAGATGGTTCACCACACACAGCACATACAACAAATATAGTTCCAGTTGCTATTACCGATCAAAGTGTTCAATTAGATACTGGTGCATTATGTGATGTTGCACCAACATTACTTGATATTTTAGGGGTTAATAAACCAAAAGAGATGACTGGACATTCATTGATCATTAAGTAAGCATGTGACATATAAAAGGGCAAATCATATCTGTATTGATATATTGCCCTTTTCTTTTATTCACTTCAATTCTTAATTGTAAATTTATTATATAAAAAGTATATCATCTTTTATTTTACTCAAGAAGGAAATCAATGATATTTTTATGCTTTATTCCGCTCTGCGAGAAATTAACATCATCTAAAGATAATACATACTTTGGATATTGATCATCTATCAAATTTAAAGACCCAAACTCTCTATCTCTAGTATTAGATTGCTCCATTATGTATGAAACCTGATAATAAGATATTTCATTGAATTTAGTTGCAATAAAATCAACTTCTTTGTCTCCAATATTCCCAACTGTTACCTCATATCCTCTCCTCAAGAGCTCAAAAAATACGATGTTTTCTAATACCTTTTCTATATCTTTCTCGTTGTTAAATTTTGTTGCTCTCAGTCCCTGATCGTTAACAAAATATTTTTCATTAGTGGTCAGCAGTTTCTTTCTTTTTAAGTCATAACGCTTTGCAGAATATATTAAAAGGACATCCTTAGCATAATTTATGTAGTTGTACAGAGTTTCTTTACTCAACACTCTACCTTCACTTTTGAAATAACTCGTAATACTTTTAGCGCTAAATTGGGATCCTATTGTATTAAGTAGATAGCTAATGTATTTATCTAACACATCAACTCCAGAGACTCCATGTCTTTGAACTATATCTTTAATCACTATTGAATCATACAAATCTTTTAAGATTGATCTTTTTTGATCTTCAATATCGAAACCCTGAACGACTGGAAATCCACCATATTTGATAAAATCATTAAAAACTTCCTTCTTGGACTTATTTTTATGAAATATCATAAGTTCTTTAAATGAAAAAGGAAAAATTTTGAAACTTTTATATCTGCCAGTTAGTAAAGTAGCATACTCGCCTGATAACATTTTTGAATTAGAACCTGTTAGGTAGATATCGACATTTTTTGTAGCATTAAACGAGTTGACAACTTGTTCAAAATTTGTAACTTCCTGAACTTCATCAAGAAATATATAAGTTTTAGTCCCCTCAAGTATTTTTTTACTTATATAATCATAAAGGCGATCGGGGTTTTTATAAACTCTTATGCGATAGTCTTCAAAGTTAAGATATATGATTTGTTCTTGTGATATACCTTGATTTCGGAGTTCATCAATGATTTGTTTCATGAGTGTGGATTTACCTGAACGTCTAATGCCAACAATCACTTTAATCAAATCAGTTCCCATGAAAGGTCTAATTTGGTCTAGATATAACTCTCTTTTTATCATAGTTAGTCACCTCTACACTTATCATATCATTTTTTTGTTCGATAGACAATACCAATTTTTATTTTTCTTTATATTTGTTCGATAGACAATACCGATATGTATTTATAATAAACGATTGTATAATTTTAAAATACTTATATTTGAACTAGTTCCCGAATATAAAGAAAAGATCCTCCTATAAAAACTATCACAACTCTGTTCTTATAAAAGAGAATCTATTTCATTTACCATTCGTCTTTTTCATCGATTACTGCGACTTCTGCGTCATAGCCAATTTCTCTTATTTTTTTAAGCATTTGTTCAATAGTAACGGTCTGCTCATCAAAAATAATTTTGGCGTGTTTATTTTCGACATTGTACTCAAAATGTGTAATACCCTGTCTGTATAGTACATGTTCAATTGCTGTTACACATCCTGCTGGGTAGACGCCCTTGCATTTAAGGTAAACAGTTGACATTTTATACACTCCCTTACATCATTTTTTGTAAATAATATTCGATGATGGCTTGTGTGCCCTTTTCATTGTATTTTTCTTCAGATAGTTTTTGATATGCTTGAGTTGCAATTTCTAAAACCTTTAAGTCTAATTCCTCTTTTTCTTCCATTGCAAGTTTTAAATCTTTTAAATAATGTTTAATGAAAAATCCTGGTTGATAATCTTTATCAATCATTTTTCTTCCATTATGTTCTGCTTGCCATGAATGTGCAGAACCACCAGTGATTACATGAAGCATCTGATCTAAATCTAATCCTTTAGCTTTAGCTAACACTAATCCTTCTGCAATCCCTAAAATATTGCCTGCTATAACTGTTTGATTGACTAACTTGGCATACATACCTGAACCAGGTTTTCCCATATAAGTAATTGTTTTCCCCATCACTTGGAATAACGGTAGTAATTTCTCATACATATGAAACGCTCCACCAACCATAATACTTAATGTACCCTTAATTGCGCCTAAGTCTCCACCTGTCACTGGCGCATCAAGAAAATCTATATTTTTAAGTTCTGCTTTCTTATATATTTCTTTTGCTAACTTAGGTGATGATGTTGTCATATCAACACAAATTGTTCTTTGATTTGCGTGTTCTAATATGACTTCATAAACTTCTTCTACATCTTTAGGAAAACCTAAGATGGTAAAAATAATATCTACTTCTTTAATACATGATGTTAATGAGTCACAATATTTAATATCTGGTGATAAAGCCTTAGCTTTAGATTTTGTCCTATTATAAGCGTAGACTTCATATCCTGCTTCAGATAGATGTTTTGCCATTGGTGCACCCATAACACCTGTGCCTATCCATAAAATCTTCAATTAACTCAGCTCCTTAACTTTTAAGTTCAACCAATTGATCATATCTTCTCTTACCTTTTCTTGACCAATATCATTTAATATTTCATGGTATGCATCTTTATATGTAATAATTTTTTTATCTTCAACTGGTATTAACTGATAGAGTCTTTTACTAAACTCAACAGGAACTATTTTATCTGCTTCACCGTGTAATATTAATACAGGTGTTTCATATGCTTTAATATGTCTGTTTAAATATCTCACGCCACTAACCATCATATTGCCAGCAAGTGAAAAATAGAATTTCTTTAAATTAAGTGGATCATTAATATATTCTGTTTCAACCGCTTTAATTCTTGATAATTGATCATCTGCAAAATTCGTTTTTTTAGCTAGAAAACCTAACCATTTATATCCGATGATTCTAAAAGGAAGTACATCTTTAATAAAGTATGATGGCGCAGCGCTTGAAACAATACCATCAACATCATGATATTTCACACCATACATATTAACAATGATCCCACCCATACTATGACCGAAAATAAAAATATGTTTAGCATTTAACTTTTTTTCCATTTCAACAAGTGCATGTAAATCATCAATCGTCTGGTGAAAAGATTTTAATTTCCCTCTAGCACCTTGTGATTGCCCATGCCCTCTTATATCATATCTAATCACGTTAAACCCTTGATCGTTTAAAGCATTTGCTAAAGCATCATATCTTCCACTATGCTCTGCAATACCGTGTGTTAAAATTACACTTGCTTTTGGATTTTCTACCTCATCTCTTCTTACATGTAATAAAATTCCATTGACTAACATATCGATCGTCTCCTTTGCTTATATTATACATGAAAGTGACTATTTTTTTTATTTTATAAAAAATAAAATGTTTTTAATTCAATTCTATTTTAAATATTAAAATATGTTGTATAATGAAATTAGAAAACGCTTTTAGGAGAAAAAAGATGAAAAAAACTGTGCTCTATGAAAACCACCTAAAGTTGAATGCGAAAATGATTGAATTTGCGAATTATGAAATGCCCGTATACTATGAAGGCATAAACGCTGAGCATCTTAGTGTAAGAACACATATGGGCATTTTCGACGTTTCACATATGGGTGAGTTCTTAATCGAAGGTGATGATGCACTTCGATTTGTGAATTATTTAGTTTCTAATGAGATTCAAAATGATTTAATGAAGGTCACTTATGCACTTTTATTAAATGATGATGGGTATCCTCTTGATGACTTATTAGTTTATGTTGTCCAAAAAAATAAAGTATTATTAGTTGTCAATGCTGGAAACCGTGAAAAAGATTTTGATTGGATCATGAGTAAATCTAATGATTTTTCTGTCAATATTAGAGATTTATCTGATGATTATGCTCAAGTTGCCATTCAAGGACCGAAAGTTATTGATGTTATTGATCAACTTTTAGATACAACCGTATCTGATCTATCATTCATGACATATAAAGTGGTACCATATATGGACGGCCATGTGATTGTATCACGTACTGGATATACAGGTGAAGATGGATTTGAAGTTTATGGATATCCTGCTTTTATAACAAAACTTTGGGATGATGCCATCAACCAAGGTGTTAAACCTTGCGGCTTAGGATCTAGAGATACATTACGTTTTCAAGCTAATCTACCATTATATGGTCAAGAGATAGGTGAGGATATCACTCCTTATGAAGCTGGTCTTGGATTTGCTGTTAAACTTGATAAAGCAGATTTCATCGGTAAAAAATCAGCTATTAAGCATAAAGAAAATAAAACAAGAAAACTTGTAGGATTTGAATTACTTGAAAGAAACATTCCAAGACATGGCTACAAAGTCACTAAAGATGATCAAGAGATTGGTATCGTTACGACCGGTTATCTACTACCAGATTATGAAAAACCTATAGGACTTGCATTAGTAGATATTAATCATGGTGATCTTAAGACTGAAATTCAAGTTCAAATCAGAAATAAAGCAGTACCTGCAGTGATTAGAAATAAAAAATTTTATACAAAGAACTACAAAAAATAGGAGGGTTTAAAGATGATTAAAGAAGGGTTATTATACGCAAAGACTCATGAGTGGCTAAAAGTTGAAGGCAAAGAGGCATTAGTAGGTATATCTGACCATGCTCAAGAAGCTTTAGGTGATGTTGTTTTTATTGAATTACCAAAAGTTGGGGCAGTCATTAAAAAAGGTGAAGCGTTTGGTGCTGTTGAATCAGTAAAAGCTGCTTCAGATATGTATTTACCTGTATCAGGAAAAGTCATCGAAGTAAACAGTGATTTGGAATCAACACCAGAAAGTTTAAACTCAGATCCATACGGTAGTTGGATTGCAAGAATTGAACTATTAGATCAAGAAGAATTAAAAGACTTAGCAGATCACACAACTTATAAAGAAGAAGATTAAATCAATGCATAAATATTTACCTCACACAACACAAGATATCAATCAGATGCTTGAAAAAATTCAAGCATCTTCTATTGATAACTTATTCGAAAAGATTCCAAAATCATTGAAATTAAATAAATCTTATAACTTGCCTTCTCAATTAGGTGATTATGAGTTAACAAAACATATGCATGATCTTGCAAATAAAAACACACAGCTTCTTATTTTTAGAGGTGCTGGCAGTTATGATCACTATACACCAAGTGTTGTTAAAGCACTCATTTCTCGTCAAGAATTTTTAACATCTTATACACCTTATCAACCTGAGGTTGCACAAGGTACTTTACAATACATCTTTGAATATCAGTCCATGGTATGTGAGTTAACACAAATGGATGTATCTAACGCATCCATGTATGATGGAGCAACTGCTACTGCTGAAGCAATGTTCATGGCATATGCTCAAACAGGACGAAATGAAATTTTAGTAAGTTCTACAATTAATCCAAAAATTATTGATGTCATGATGACATATGCAAAATATAGAAATATCAAAGTGACACTCATCCCACAAAAAAATGGGGTAAGTGATATCGATTATATTAAAGAAAATATAAATGATAAAATGGGAGTTATCGTATCTAATCCTAATTTTTATGGCATCATAGAAAACTTTGATGGCTTAAGTGATATCATTCATTCTGCTGGTGGTTTGTTTATTTTAAATCAAGAAGGTCAATCATTAGCATTGCTAAAAACACCTGGTGAACTAGATGTTGATATTGCTTGTGGCGATTTGCAATCATTAGGTATACCTCTATCTTTTGGTGGTGCTTATATTGGTTATTTAGCAACTAAGCAAGCTTATGTTCGCAAAATGCCAGGACGTATTTGCGGTATTACAACTGATGTTGATGGAAAAAGAGCTTTTGTATTAACTTTACAAGCAAGAGAACAGCATATTAGAAGAGCTAAAGCGAATTCTAATATATGTTCTAATCAATCATTAAATGCCCTAGCTGTTACTATTTATCTATCTTTACTTGGGAAACAAGGATTTGTTAAGTTTGCTCAAGAAAGTTTAAATGGTACACATTATTTATATAAAAGACTATTAGAAACTGGTAAATTTGAAAAAGTATATGATCAACCATTCTTTAAAGAATTTGTCTTAAAAGCGAAATTCGATGTTCAAAAATTTGATAAGTACTTAGTAGATCATGGCATATTAGGGCCACTTTCTATCGGTGATAATCAATTGCTTTTTGCAGTCACTGAAAAACGTACAAAAGATGAAATTGATTTTTTTGTCGAAAAGGTGGTGGATTTTAAATGAAAACACATTATGATACATTAATATTTGATCTATCTAAAAAAGAGCGCATCGGATTTCAATATTCAGAAAAAAACTTAAGCGATGTATCCTTACCTAAGCATCTATTAAGATCTCAAGAAGCGATGCTTCCAGAGGTTTCAGAGTTTGATGTTGTTAGACATTATACAAATGTCAGCCAAAAAAACTTTGGTGTCGAAACTGGTTTTTACCCTCTAGGATCTTGCACTATGAAATACAATCCAAAAATAAATGATGAACTAGCAACCTTATCAGGATTTGCAAACATTCATCCTTTACAACCTACAGATACCATGCAAGGCCTATTACAAATTTATTATGAAACACAGCACATGTTATCAGAGATTTCAGGGTTAAAAGCTTATTCTCTTAATCCTTTTGCAGGCGCTCACGGAGAGTTAGCAGGGTTGATGATTATTAAAGCTTATCATGAAAAACAAAAAGATTTTAAGCGTACAAAAATAATTGTACCTGATTCAGCTCATGGAACTAATCCAGCAAGTGCTACTGTTTGTGGTTTTGATGTTATTGAAATTAAATCCAACTTAGATGGTACAGTAAACGTAGATGCATTAAAAGAAGTTTTATCAGATGATATTGCTGGTTTAATGCTTACGAATCCAAATACAGCTGGAGTTTTTGAAAAAGATATTTTAGAAATTTCTAAGTTAGTCCATAAAGCAGGTGGTCTACTTTATTACGATGGAGCAAACTTAAATGCCTTATTAGGACATGCAAAACCTGGTGATATGGGATTCGATATCACACACATTAATTTACATAAAACATTTTCAACACCACATGGTGGTGGTGGCCCCGGTTCAGGTCCTGTCGGTGTTTGTGAAAAGTTAGTTGAATTTTTACCTAATCCAATTGTTGTTAAACAAGGTGATTTATACACTTTTGAAAAAGCAAATGATTCTATTGGTAGCTTAGGTTTATTTTATGGAAATGCAAGCGTCTATATAAGAGCCTATGTTTATTTAAGAACCTTAGGCAAAGAAAACATTAAAGATGTGGGTAGCTTAGCCGTACTTAACGCAAACTATATTAAAGAATCATTAAAAGACTTATATGAATTACCTATTGATGGGCACTGTATGCATGAATTTGTTTTTGATGGGTTAAAAGATAAGTCTACTGGTGTTAAAACATTAGATATAGCTAAAAGATTGTTAGATTATGGATACCATGCTCCAACCATTTATTTCCCACTAATCTTTCATCAATCAATGATGATTGAACCCACTGAAGTGGAGTCTAAGGATACGTTGGATAGTTTTATTGACATTATGAGAATTGTAGCTAAAGAGGCTATTGAGAATCCAGAGATTGTAAAAACTGCTCCACATCACACTATTGTTAGACGATTAGATGAAGTTAAAGCTGTTAAAAATCCAATTTTGAAATATAGAGATATAAAATAATACAAAAAAACCTATCACTTATTATAATAAAATGATAGGTTTTTTCTATATCTTCTTGATTATGACTATAATTCCATTTCTTTAATAACTTCTTTAGCAATTTGATTATAAACCTTACCAGCTTCTTCTTTTGCTCCAAAAATATAAGATCCATCTAGTGGTTGTCCGATAGGAACCTGTCCAAAAACAGGAACACCTAGTTTTTTAGCTACAGCTTCTCCGCCACCTTCACCAAAAATAAACTCACGTTTTTGATTACATTGGTTTAGATAATAACTCATATTTTCTACAACACCGATGACTTCATGCCCAATATTTTGAGCCCCAATACCAGCTTTAACTGCAATAGAGCTTGCGTTAATATGTGGAGTTGTTACAACCATAATCTTACTCTTAGGCACATAACTCTTAACATCTAATGCAACATCACCAGTTCCTGGTGGCAAATCAATTAAAATAATATCAATATCATCTTGCCACTTAACACCATTGAAAAAATGGACAAGCATTTTTCCTAACATAGGCCCACGCCACATCAATGGTTTTTCTGGTGGCATGAAAAACTCTGTCGAAATCACTTCGATACCATTCTTATTTAAAGGAATCATTTTTTCATCTTGAGTTGATGATAATGGTTTAACCTCTAATTGTAATACATTAGGGATACTTGGACCATAAACATCCGCATCAATAATCCCTACTTTTTTCCCTTCACGAATGAGTGCTTGCGCTAAATTAGCTGTCACACTAGATTTACCAACTCCACCCTTACCAGATGCTACTGCTAAATACTTCATAGGTTTTTCACCTTCAGGGACAAACTCAGATTCAAAGAATTCTATTTTAATACCTGGAAAACCTAACTCGATTTTCACAAGTTTAATAATTTCAATCTTCACTTGTTGTTCATATTTCGCTTTATCCTTTAGATAAACTTCTAATTCTGCAACTCCTGTTGGCCCTACAACTAGCTTTTTGATACCATTGACTTCACCAAATGGTTTGTTAAATCCCGGATCAATAATCAATTCTATTTTTTTTCTTAAATCATCATATGACGTCATCTCGTTCACCTCATCCATATTATAACAAATTATCAAATGAATATGCCATAAAAGTGATAAATAGTTTCTTTGATTTCCTAAAAAAATAAGTTATAATTAATCATAAAGAGTGAAAGTTGGAAACCAAATGAAAATTGATTTTTATAAACCAATCAAAGGCGATTATCTAGATATAACTCGTGCTACCGATGAAGTTTTTAGCAAACAAATGCTTGGACCCGGTTTTGTAGTTATTCCAAAAGACATACATGTATATGCACCTTTTCATGGTAAAATAAAGATGATTTATCCAACACATCATGCGATAGCAATTTCGACAAATGATTTCGATGTTTTAATTCATATAGGCCTAACTGATCGCTTAAGAAATCCAGATTTATTTGACGTTCATGTTAAAGTCAATGATGATGTAGACATTGGTGATTTATTAATTACTTTTAAATTTGATCTTCTAAATTACAAACAAGTTGATCTAGAAACACCTATCGTATTTGTTCAAAAATCAGAGCTAACGATTACGAGCGAAACAAAACAGATGATGAGTCTTACTATAAAATAATACATAAGGACGTGACACTATGTTAAAAGGTATTCCTGCTAGTCAAGGATATGCGATTGGACATATTTTAAAACTGGATCAACAAACCGTAGATATTACAAAAATATCAATTAAAAATATAGACCATGAGATTATGTATTTTCATGAAGCCATAGAAAAAACTGTAGAGCAACTTCAACAACTTAAAACACTGAGTCACGACAAATTCGATCACGAGACATCAACTATTTTTGATGCTCATATTGCAATTGCAACCGATCCTGAAGTGATCAAACAAGTTGAGGATAAGATTCGACAAGAAACCTGTAATTTGACCTATGCACTTCATAGTGTTGTCTTATCCATTACTGATATGTTTCATCAAATTGATGATGAATATTTGAAACAAAGAGCTTCAGACTTACTGGAGGTAAGTGATCGAATCATAAAAAATCATTTAAACATAGAAATGATTGATTTAGAAAGTTTAAATCATGAAGTAATATTAGCTGCTCATGAAATAAGCGCATCTGAAGCTGCTATGGTCAATCCAAAATATGTCTTAGGGTTTGTTTCTGAAGTTGGAGGAAAAAACTCTCACAGCTCAATTATCGCACGTCTATTAGGTATTCCAGCACTAGTTGGTGTGGAAGATTTGATGAGAACAGTTCAAAATAACGATCATCTGATACTTGACGCGTTCGATGGAAAACTGATTAGATCTTTTAATAAAGAAACCTTATCTCTATATCAAGATAAGATAATTAATTTTAAATTAGAAAAACAAAAACTTGATGCTTTAATTGATGTGGAAGCTTATACAACTGATCAAGTTAAAATTGATTTATTAGCAAATATCGGATCATTTAACGATGTTAAATACGCTAAAAAACAAAATGCCTATGGTGTTGGTTTGTTTAGAACAGAACTTATCTTTTTAGATCGTTATGAATTACCTTCTGAAGATGAGCAATATCACCAATATAAAAAAGTTTTAGAAAGTTTTAATCCCTATCCCGTAACTATTAGAACACTAGATATCGGCGGAGACAAACCATTACCTTATTTAAAACATCCTACAGAATATAACCCAGCATTAGGAAATAGAGGCATTAGATTTTCATTAACTCATGTCGAAATATTTAAAACCCAAATGCGTGCTTTACTTAGAGCAAGTAATCACGGAAACTTAAAAGTTATGTTTCCGATGATTTCTACGAAAGAAGAATTTTTAAGACTTAAAAAAATTGTTTCAAGTATTCAAAAAGAGTTTGATGAGAATAACCTACCTTATAAGTCATTTGAGTTAGGGGTTATGATTGAGGTGCCTTCAGCAGCTATCATTGCTGATCAACTCGCTAGTGTTGTAGATTTTTTCTCAATTGGCACCAACGATTTGATTCAATATACGTTTGCTGCTGATAGGTTAAATGCGCAAATTGATTATCTAAATCAACCATTTCATCCATCAATCATAAGATTGATTCATATGGTCACATCTGCAGGTAAAAAGCATAATATTAAAACTTCTGTTTGTGGGGAGATGGCTTCTGATCCACTTGCAGCATGTTTGCTCATTGGACTTGGAGTTGACGAACTTTCGATGACTGCTTCTTCTATTGTTCAAGTGAAAGATAAAATATTAAAGCATAGCTATAAAGATTTAGTGTCATTTTCAGAAGCATTGCTCAAATGTTCTTCTGAAAAAGAAGTATATTCATTATTAGTTGATAAAATAAAATAGCATAGAAAGGATATTGATTATGGACAAAAATGAACAAGGTATATTTGAGCCTAGAAATCCAATCTTTTTAGATTTTGCTAAATGGGTTGTAATCATCACATCTGGCATAACGTTATTACTAGGAATTGTTTCTTTATCAAACTTACCTAATTATGGATTGCTATTAATTCTAGGTAGTATCCTATATTACTTTTCTGGAATGGTTTTTGTAAACATGTTGTTTAACATTAGAGACATTAAAGAACAAACCTATCAGACAAATAAACTTTTAGAAAAACAAATAGCCTTATTAAAGCAAAAAGAGATTGATTGACAATCTCTTTTTTCATAAATTCATTCGTTATAAACACTCTTGTCGTGCTTTAAGCTTTTTATAGATGAAATAATTAATACCTATTGAGAAAAATCCACCTGTCCATAAACTCATTGATATGTAAAAGAAATATTTAGAGATTTCTATATCAGGAACAATCACAACAAACAAAAACATTGGAAAAGAAATAACCATTGCAAGAATTGTTGGTATATAGGTATACTTCAACTTTATTTTTCCTAACAAATAACTTAAAACAGGAATACCTATAAGTGCACTAGTTGTAGCTATTTGTAAAATAGGATCATCCATACAAACCTCTTTTAAACTTTAGTTTTTGTAAAAGCCTTCTTAAAATATGATTTAACACGTTTGAAAAACTTTGTTTGATCATAGCTTAATATAGCAACCTTATACACTGGTGCAACGATATATAATGATGCAACTAAAACGCCAATCATAACAACAAGTGCGATAATTGCTTCGAGCAAACTCATCACTCCAGAGGCATAAGCAATAGGTGCAACCATTGGGGTAAATATAGGAACAAATGCCATAACTTTCATGAAACCATATCCATTAACAAGTGGGGCAAAAATACCAATATAAAATCCACCCAACAGCATTAACATTAAAGGTGATTGAAATTGTTGATAATCTTCTTGAGTTACAGCCATAGACGCAAATAATGCAGCAATAACTAAGTAAAATAAAGTCCCTACTATAACAAATAATAAAGCAATCGTTAAAACAAGTGGCCAATTAGGTAAAAGGTCTGCTAAATATTGTAATAAATGAACATCAACTCCAGAAGGCATTGCAGAACCACTTTGTGCACTAAAATTACCTACAAGTGCAGCTATACCTCCATAAAGAAGTATCAATACCCCTTGTATAAGAACAAATGAGATGCTTGCTGCAATTTTTGATAAGTAATGAATTTTTGCAGGTACGCTTGCAATAATGGTTTCAATAGCTTTTGTTGATTTTTCTTCAATAATATCAACACCCACAAATTGTGTTGCCATCGTAATTAAAATAAATAATGGCAATACCAATAAACTCATTAAAGAAGACAATGCTGCTTCCTCTTCGGGATTCTCATAATCAGGAGCCATAATCGTATTGAACTGAGGACTTTGATATCCTGGAATTTGATAATTGATGATCAAAAGTTCAAGTTGGTTCATCATATTGTAATTATGTTCAGGTATTTTAGAGTAAATATCGATTTGTGGATTATTGACTGAGCCACTAATGATAATTGCAACATTCACATCCATATCTTCCCAAAACATATCTTGATCAAATGCTCCAGATTGATTTTCAAGATCATAAAAATCATAACCTTCAAATGGTTCATTTAAAACTGTCATTAAGTCTTGTGTAATACCATTCATATCTGTTTGATTATAAACATCCACATAAACATTTGTTATCTGATCTTCATCTGAGCTAAACCAACCAATAATTGTTGGTAGATTAACAATAGCAACAAATAACAAAGCAATAACAATATTTGCAATTAAAAACGCTTTTCTAAATACACGTTTTTTTAGCCCATAGGTAACTAAAAACTTAAACTTCTTCATGCATTTGACCTACTTTCGCTATAAATATTTCACTCAAACTTGCTTCTTCTACATCATATTTTGTAATATGTTTACACGTTTTAACATAATCAAAAACAGCTTGACTGACATCTTCATTTTCAATTTTAGCAATAATCCCATTCGAATTTTCAATGACTTTATAAACACCTTTAATATTTCTAAGTGCTTCAACATCTACATCGCCTACGATGTGGATGTTTTGTTTTTTAAAAGCTTTCTTTACTTGATCGATTGGGCCACTGATGATTGCTTTGCCTTTTTCTAAAACAATGATTTCTTCACAAAATGATTCCACATGATCTAATTGATGAGATGAAAAGACGACCATACTACCATTTTTTTGAAAATCTCTAATCACTTCTACAAACAACTCTGTATTAATAGGATCTAATCCACTAAACGGCTCATCTAATACAAGTAGTTTAGGATTGTTTAAAATTGCAGATATAAATTGAATCTTTTGTTGATTACCTTTTGATAATTCCTTAACTTTTTTATGCTTGTATTCTGTAATACTAAATCGTTCTAACCAATAATCAAGTCTTTCTAAGATAACTTTTGGATCCATATCTTTCAATTGTCCAAAATATAACATAAGTTCTTTAACAGTAACTTTTGTTAACAAACTTCTTTCTTCAATCATATAGCCAATTTCATTAACATTATGATATCCAACTTTTCCACCATTATAAACTACTTCTCCTTCAGTTGGTTCTAATAGACCCATAATCATTCTAAACGTAGTTGTTTTTCCTGCTCCATTCGTACCTAAAAGACCAAAAATATCTCCTGGTTTAATGGTAAATGTTAAATGATCTACAGCAACTAAATCGCCATACATCATTTTAGCGTTTTTTACCTCTAACATATTATCCCTCGTTTCGTGTTTATTCTATATTATTGTATCACACATTTATACATGATAAAAAGTATCAATAACTATATGATACTTTTTCAATGATTATTTTAAATGATTTTTTAATTCTTTTGAAACCATATCTATAAATGATTTAAGATCTACCGTGATTTGAGCAGTTTCGCCATATTTTCTATAAGTCACTAACCCATCTTTCGCTTCATGATCACCTAACACTAAAGCATACGGAATTTTTAGTGTTTGTGCTTCTCTAATCTTATATCCAAGTTTTTCATCTCTTAAATCACTTTCAACTCTAAATCCATTTTTCTTTAACTGTTCATGGACATCAACAACATAATTTTGATGTGCACCAACATTCACTGGAATTACTTTCACTTGTACTGGCGCTAACCAAAAAGGAAATGCACCTTTGTATTCTTCTGTTAAATAAGCTACAAATCGTTCCATAGTAGACACAATGCCACGATGTATAACAACAGGTCTTTGATCGTTTTTACCATCTTCACCAACATAGGTTAAATCAAAACGTTCCGGCAATAAGAAGTCTAATTGAATGGTTGATAACGTTTCTGAATTCCCTAAAGCTGTTTTAACTTGAACATCAAGTTTTGGACCATAAAAAGCTGCTTCACCAACTGCTTCAAAATACTTAACACCAAACTCATCTAAAGCCTCTTTTAACATTTTTTCTGCTTTATTCCACATCTCATCATCTGGATAATATTTATCAGTATCAAATGGATCTCTATAACTTAATCTAAACTTATAATCAGTAATATTAAAATCTTCATAAACCGCTAATAAAAGTTCCATTGTACGTTTAAATTCATCTTTTATTTGATCAGGTCTCACAAAAATATGTGCATCATTTAATGTCATTTCTCTAACACGCTGCAAGCCCGAAAGTGCTCCACTTTTCTCATATCGATGCATCATCCCAAGTTCAGCAATTCTAAGTGGTAATTCTCTATAAGAATGTACATCATTTTTATATAACAACATATGGTGTGGACAGTTCATTGGTCTTAAAACCAACATTTCACCGTCCCCCATATCCATCGGAGGAAACATCGAATCTTGATAATGATCCCAATGTCCTGAAGTTTTATATAAATCAACGTTTGCTAATATAGGTGTATAAACATGCATATACCCTAAAGAGATTTCTACATCTGTAATATATCTTTCAATCACTCTACGAATGGTTGCTCCTTTAGGGAGCCAAAAAGGTAATCCTTGTCCTGCTTCTTTAGAAGTCATAAACAAGTCAAGTTCTTTACCAAGTTTACGATGATCTCTTTGTTTTCTTTCTTCAAGTAAAATCAAATGAGCATCTAAATCTTTTTTAGAAAAGAAACTTGTTCCATAAATTCTGACTAACATCTTATTATCACTATTGCCTCGCCAATAAGCACCAGCAAGATTTAATAGTTTAAAATGTTTGATCATTTTAGTGTTCAACACATGTCCACCACGACATAAATCAACAAACTCGCCTTGACGATAAACAGTTAATTGCGTATGCTTGTAATCCTCAATAATTTCAAGTTTATATGGATCGTGATTAAAAATCTTTTGTGCTTGTTCGTAGGTTACTTCTTCACGATTGATATCAAAACCTTGTTCAGCTAGACGATGCATTTCTTTTTCGATTTTTAATAAATCTTCATCATTAATCTTTGCATCACCAAAATCTACATCATAATAAAATCCTTCTTCAATATATGGCCCTACTCCAAAACAAGCTTGTGGATATAAACTTACTATGGCCTGAGCCATAAGATGAGCTGTTGAATGGTTAATAACATCTAAAGCTTTTTCATCTTTATCTGTTAACAACGCAAATCTTCCATCTTCTAACAAAGCTCTATTGAGCTCAATATATTCATCATTAAAAACAGCCGCGACAGCTTTTTTAGCTAACGACATTGAAATACCTTGGGCAATTTCATATGGTGTAATGCCCTTTTCAAATGCTTTTTTACTACCATCAGGAAATATAATTTGAATCATGTGTTTCACTCCTTTTTATTAATTAAAAAAGTCCCTAGACAAATGTCTAAGGACGAAATATTCGCGGTACCACCTTAGTTCTAGAATAAAATTTCTAGCACTTTAACCATGAGATAACGGTCATGATCCGAATTAGTTTTTGCTAATCTGCTCTAAGGTAGTAATTATTAATCGTCTCACAGCTTTCACCGTCCTGTGTCGCTAAATTTGATTAAAAATCGTGTCCTTTTCATCGCATTCATCTATATTATATCACTAGTTTTACAAATTACAAGTATTTAATTTCTATTAAAAGGTTCCTCAGAAAGTTTTATATAATGCATAAGATCTTTTAATCTTTGAATAAGTCTTCCGGCTTTCATCCGATTGGTATCATCTTTTTGTAAGGTTAATGCTTCCATCAGTTGAACCATAGAAAAATTAGAACTTATAAAAACAGGAAGTTTAGCAGACAAGCGATATTGTAAGACAGGTACGATGATTTCATCTCTAAACCACGCACTCATATTTTCTCCACCAAAATCATCTAACATTAAAATATCTGCTTGTTTTAATTTATTGATTCTTTCTTCTAAATTTCCTTCGTTCATTCCTTGTCTAATTGAACGAATCAAATCTGGAACATAAACAAATAAAACGGCAATGCCTCTTAAAGCTAACTCTTGTGCAATCGCTGATAGTAAATATGACTTACCAGTGCCATATTTACCGTAGATAAATAATCCTTTTTCATAACGATCTTTCTTATAATGCTCTAAAAAGTACTTAGCTTTTTCAAAAGCGTTCGTGCGTTCATCATTATAGCACTCAAAATCTTGTAGGGTTGCTTCTTGAATGTAGACTTCACTATCATAAAATTTTAGATTTCTTCTAATCTTTTCTTTTTTAATTTCTAAAGCTTTTGCTTGTGTCGGACGATATACTATTTCAATATAAGGTTCTGTACGTAGAACTATTTCATACCCATCAACAACGGGTTTTTCCTTTTTTTGAATGATATATTGATATACTTTATTGACATCAACATCTAAAAGTTTTAAAGATTTAGTTTCAGGATCTTGATTAATGACTTTTCTCATCTCATCTATGGTCATACTGATTCCTCCATTTTTTCTAACTCTTTAACATAATCATCCATCCAATCAGGTTCAGAGACTTTTTGAACTTTTTTCTTTTGTTCCCATTGATTTTCAAGTTTTGTTGAATAGTTTAATGCATCTTCTGTCGTTTGTATACCTCTATTTAACCAATCATGTAAAACAGTTTCCATGTATTTAAGTCCTGGAAGAACGCCATCTTTTTGTTTTAAAACAAGCATAAGAATTACATTAATAATGCCTGGATCTACATGGTTTCTTTCAATCAATAAAGTTGCTGTTGATAAAGCAACACCCTGTAAATCTGTTTTGCTATATTTTTGAATAATCACCTGTGGAGCTAATGTTTTAATCAATTCTGTTTTAGGTATCTCTTTTTCTTTAATAGAAAGTGTTTGATTTTTTGCTTCATAATAAAGTTTAGCCTTATGATTTAATGCTTGGAAATTAATATTTTGTCTGGATTTTGATGCTTCTTGATAGACTTCAATCATATCTTCAACAGAAAATTGATAAACAAAGGCAATTTTTGCGATTTGTTTTTCAAGTCTTTGATTTAACAATGTAGAATTTTTCAATCGTTCTGGTAGTCCTTCTACAAATCTATTGTAATCAAATTGATACCCTATATGGCTACCACCATTTTGTTTTCTACCTTGAAATTCATAACCAAGTTTTAACAAATTAAGACTTTTAAATTCATACATGCTATCAAATGTTTTTGTAACATTTTGATATCCTTCAAAATCAGGCACTTGTATTTGAAACAAAGAGGCTAACAATTCAACATGTTTTTCACCAATCTCCGATTGTAAATAACTACCCAAAACAGTATCTAAAAGAAACTGTTTTGCTGAAAGTGGTGTTTTTAAAACATAAATATAACGATCAGATTTTTGATAGACCTCAAGTAAATTTAAGGCTTCTAGTTTATTTCGCATCTTTAAAAACTCTGTTTGTTTTAAATTAAGAAAATCAAATAACTGCTGATGAGTATAAGTTGTCTCTTTTGTTTTATGAATCAACTGATAAAGTGTTATAAACAAACTGTGTGCATCAACGCCTAATAAGGGTTGATAAAGAAGAGCTAACACTTTAAAGTCTTGATTAGCCAAATCAGATGATATATGCAATTGGAATGTTGAACTATTTCGCATCTTGAATTCCTCTTAAAAATTGATCAATTTGGTAATATAAATAATTTAAGTCCATTTGATTATCAAAAATCACATCGGCTTTAACTTTTTTTTCATCTAAACTCATTTGAGCCTTTATTTTTTTTAATGCTTCATCTTTAGTAAGACTATCTCTTTTCATAAGTCTTTCTATTTGTGTCTTTAAGTCCACATAAACCAAACAAGTAACATCACATCTTTTCTCATATCCAACTTCAAAAAGTAATGGCATATCAATAACAACTAGTTTTTGATGATCCATGGTACTTATTTTAGACTCTATTTCTAAATAGACATAAGGATGTACAATATCATTAAGCTTCATTCTTAGTTTTTTATCAGAAAAAATAAGTTGACTAATTTTCTTTTTATCAGCTATCGTTTTTATCTGAAATCCAAAAAGCGATTCTGCTTTTTGAATCATTTCTTGATTTTCTTTCCATAATTTTTTGACAATCGTATCACTATCGATGACAGTGATGTCTTTTGTTGCAAAATATTCAGATGAAGTTGTTTTACCAGATGCAATGCCACCAGTTAAACCAATGATGAAAGGTTTATTTTTGACAGTTTGTACAGACATAAGAACCACGTCCCGCTACTTTAATTTTAATGATTTCTTGTCCACACTTAGGGCATGGCTGTCCTTTTTTTGTATGAACATTTAGCTCATTTTGAAATCTTCCATGTACACCTAAACTAGATGTGTATGAACGAATCGTTGTCCCCCCCAGTTTTATCGCTTTTTCTAAAACTTTTTTTGCACTATCAATGAGTAAATTTGCTTCTTCTTGTGAAATGGAAGTTGCTAATCTACTCGGATGAACATTTGCTAAAAATAATGTTTCATCAACGTAGATATTGCCTAAACCACTAATCATATGTTGGTCAAGTAAAACTGCTTTAATAGGTCTTTTAGAATGCTTTATTTGTTGGTAAAAACTAGATGTATCTATATCTTTGGGTTCATTGCCAACATCTACTAGTGGTCTATATGACATGAAGTCTTCTTTAGGTAATAAGTCAATCGTTCCAAATTTTCTGACATCGTGATATCTTAACGTTTTGCCACTTTCAAACTTAAAAATGATATGCTCATGTTTATCATAAGGTTCAGTAATCCCTTTGATGTAAAACTTACCTTCCATTCTTAAATGTATAACCATCATATATTGATTAAGCTCAAATATTAAATACTTACCTTTACGTTTGATGTCTATGATTTTTTGTCCAATGACTTTTTGCTTAAAAAGATCAAGTTCATATTTGATGATTTTATCATATCTAACGATGATATCTATTATAGTTTCATTTAAGATCTTTAATTTTAAAGTTTGCCTTACCGTTTCTACTTCAGGTAGTTCTGGCATGTTTTCACCTATTTCAATTCATACCAAGTTTTTCCAACATCACATGATGTTTCTAGTTCAACTTTAAGCTCTACAGCTTTTCGCATCATGCTTGGTACTATTTCTTTCATTTCTTCAAGCTCTTCTTTTGGTACTTCTAAAATCAATTCATCGTGTACTTGAAGTAAGATTTTTGTTTTCTTCTTTTCTTTTTTTAAATAGATATATAAATCAACCATAGCTTTTTTTAATATATCTGCAGCACTACCTTGAATAGGAGCATTTAAAGCTGTTCTTTCGCCAAATGCTCTTTGTGTATAAACACTAGATTTTAGTTCAGGGATATATCTTCTTCTATTCATGATTGTTTCAACATAATCATGTGTTTTTGCATAATCAACAATGTTTTCCATATAGTCTTTAATTTCTGGATAAAGATTTAAGTAATCATCGATAAACCTTTGTGCTTCTTTTGGAGATACATCAATATCCTCAGATAAGCTCCATGCACCAATACCATAAATAATACCAAAGTTTACTGCTTTAGCAGCTCTTCTTTGTTCAGATGTGATTTCATCTTTATGGAAAATCTCTTGTGCTGTTTTTGTATGAATGTCTTGATGATCATTAAATGCTTCAATCAATTTCTCTACATTTGCCATAGATGCTAATACTCTAAGTTCAATTTGTGAATAATCAGCACCTAAAAAATATTTATCTTTAGTTGGAATAAACAGTTTTCTAATTTGACGTCCTTCTTCAGTGCGAATTGGAATATTTTGTAAATTAGGATCTAAAGATGATAATCTACCTGTCGTTGTTAAAGCTTGCATATAAATTGTATGAACTTTTCCATCGTCAAACAAGTTTTGCTCTATACCTATAATATATGTTGAGTAAAGCTTAGTTAACTGTCTATATTCTAAAATCTTATCAATGATTGGATGTTTGTCTTTTAACTTATTTAAAACATCCACATTTGTTGAGTATCCTGTTTTTGTCTTTTTACCATTAGGCAAACTCAAATCATCAAATAAAACTTCTCCTAATTGTTTTGGGCTAGAAACATTAAACTTTCTACCGGCTAAGTCAATAATTTCTTCTTCAAGCTTATTGATACGACTTAAAAGCGCTAGTTTTTGCTTTTTAAGTTCTTCTTGGTCTACAAGTAGACCTTCATACTCCATTTCAGCTAAAACTTGTGCTAAAGGCAGTTCTATCTCTTCTAATAAGTGATATTGTTTTTGTTCTTTTAATGATTCTATAAGTTGATCTTTCAATGCATAAATTGCTTTGGCTTTTGATGTGATATGACGATAATAAACATCTGTTTCAGGCAATCCTTTTTTACTGCCTTTTCCGTAAACAGTATCGTCATATTGAATATCTTCATAATAAAAATTAGAAACAATGCGTTTAAACTCTTCTTTTCCTAAATGAGAATTGATTAAATAAGCTGCTAGTAACAAATCAAAAGTAACCTGTTCAATATCTAATTGTTTCCATAAAAGAAAAACTTTAATGGCTTTTAAGTCATAAACATATTTTTGATATGTGTCATCTTTTAAATACATATCAAAATTAATCGAACTCATTGCTAAATCAGAGTTTACAAAGTAATGTTTTTTATCATTAGATAATCCAACACCCCATAGCTCTGCTTTATGATAGTTATAATCACTAAACTCAAAATGAACTGCTAAATCTTGATTTAAGACATTTTCTAATGATTGTTCATCTTTAAGTTCAATATAATCCCAAGATGCATCTTCTTTTTGAACAGGTTCTTCCATTTTCTTAACAAACACATGCAAGTCTAAATCTTGATAAAAACGAATAAGTTCATCTGTACTGATTGGTTTTTTTTCTATATGATCGATATCATAATCTATGTCACAATCTAATTGTATCGTTCCAAGTTCTTTACTTAAAATAGCACTATCTTTATGTTCTCTAATGCGCTCTCCTAATTTCCCTTTAATCTCATCTTGATGCTTTAAAATGTTTTCTAAAGTCTCATATGTTTGTAATAGTTTTACAGCTGTTTTTTCACCAACACCTGGAATACCTGGAATATTATCTGATGAATCACCCATAAGTGCTTTTAAATCTATCATTTGATGATGTGTCAGACCATACGTCTCTTCTAATTTTTTAGGATCAAAATCATGAACTTCTTTCATCCCTTTTTTTAATAAGTGTACGGTTATGTGATCATCGACTAGTTGTAATAAATCTTTATCACTTGAATAAATATCAACCATTAGCCCTTCTTGGCTTGCTTTTTTAGCGAGTGTTCCTATAATATCATCTGCTTCATAACCTGCTTTTGAATATGCAGTAACACCATTTAATTTAATATATTCGTTAACAAGAGGAATTTGTTCAGCTAACTCTTCAGGCATTTTTTGTCTTCCTGCTTTATATCCTTCATACGCAATATGTCTTTTTGTTGGCTCACTTGTATCAAATGCTACTAAAACATGTTTTGTTTCGTCAGTGACAATTTTCTCAAACATACCTACAAATGCGAACACTGCATTTGTATATGTTCCTTTTGAAGATTGCATCAGTTTTGCGCCTGGATAAGCCGTTGCATAATAAGCTCTAAATAGTATTGAATTTCCATCTATAAGTGTAATTCGCTTCATCATATCATACCCCTTTTCTTCATTTTAACATGTGTTTGTCAAATACTTTCCCACAGTATTTGTGGATAAGTAAAAAGGATCAACGTATCCTAAATTGACCCTTGTTTTTACCTTTTCCTTTTTTTTGTTTCCCTTGATTCAAAGCTTGAGTCGGATTTTTTGATAGGCTTTCTAGTTGTCTTTCATCCATATTCATCATTTTTTTCATCATCTTTTTTTGTGCATCTAATGCTTGTCTTAATCGATTTAACTCTGCGACACTCATACCTGAACCACGCGCAATTCTTTCTCTACGCCTTGAACTCTTATCAATGAGCGTCGGATCTTTTCTTTCTTTTTCAGTCATTGAAGTAATTAAAACACTCATTTTTTCAAACTGTTTATCATCAACTTGAGACGCTGCTTCTTTGACTTTTCCCATACCTGGAATGAAACCTAATATCTTACTCATGGAGCCCATCTTTTTTATCATTTTAAACTGTTTTAATAAGTCGTTGTAATTAAATGTATCGCTCATGAGTTTATCCATCATGGATTTTGCTTCGTCTTCATCTATAGCATCAGTAGCTTTTTCAATTAAAGTGAGCACATCTCCCATCCCTAAGATTCTTTGTGCCATTCTTTCTGGATGGAAAACCTCAAATGCATCCATTTTTTCTCCATTAGAAGAAAACTTAATTGGAATCCCTGATACTTCTTTTATAGATAATGCTGCACCGCCTCTAGTATCCCCATCTAATTTAGTTAAAATTGCACCTGTTGCATTTAACTGATCGTGGAAACTTTTGGCAATATTTGCTGCATCTTGTCCTGTCATAGCATCTACTGTTAGTAATATCTCATTGGGTTTAGCGATTTGCTTAACATCAATAAGTTCTTGCATCATTTTTTCATCGATATGCAAACGTCCTGCCGTATCAATGATTACAACATCATAGTGATGCTCTTTAGCATAGTTTAACCCATTTTTAACAATAGTTCTTGCGTCAATAAGACCTTCTTCATAGACTTCAATACCTATTTGTTTACCTATAGTAACTAATTGGTCTATTGCAGCTGGTCTATATACATCAGCAGCAATAAACAATACTTTTTTCTTTTCTGCTTTACGAATATAAACGCCTAATTTTCCAATTGCAGTTGTTTTACCAGAACCTTGAAGACCTATCGTCATAATGGTTGTTATGTTGTTAAGATTGTAACGAATGTCTTCTGCTTTTTCACCCATGACTCGCTTTAATTCATCATGAACAATTTTTACAACTTGTTGGCCAGGATTTAATCCTTTAAGTATTTTTTCACCAACTGCTTGTTCTTTAATGTTATTTATAAATTGTTTAACGACCTTAAAATTAACATCGGCTTCTAATAAAGATAGTCTCACTTCTCTCATCATTTCATCGATATCTTTTTCAGTTAGAAATCCACGTCCAGTAATTCGACGCATAGCCATTTGTAATCTTGAAGATAAAGAATTTTCTGCCATTATTCATCCAACTTTCTTAGATCATCAATCAATGATAAATCACATGATTTATCTAGTTGATTAAGTATTTCTAATCTTTTTTGTTTGTTTTTTACTATGTTAAGTTTTTCTTCATAAGAAAAAAGATGTGCTTCAACTTTTTTTAATTGATCAAAAATAGCATTTCTACTTACATGAAGTAGATCAGATATTTCTTGAAGTGAATAATCATCTTGATAATAATATCTAAAATACTCAATTTGCTTTTGAGTAAGTAATGATTGATATACATCAAATAACTCATTAAGTTGTTCTTTTTTCTCTAAATTTTCCATATAATCCTTCTTAAAAGAAATCTTCAAATAAACCGTAGATATATTGCTCAATATCGAAATAAACTAAATCATCAATTTTTTCACCTAATCCAACATATTTAATCGGTAGATGATAAAGATGCCTAATTGCTAATACAATGCCACCTTTTGCTGTTCCATCTAGTTTTGTTAGGATGATGCCGCTCACATCGGTTGCTTCTTTAAACACTTCTGCTTGACGCATCCCATTTTGACCAGTTGTTGCATCTATAACAAGTAACGTTTCTTGTGGTGCATGTGGAAGTGTTTTTTGAATAACACGTTTCATCTTTTCTAATTCTTTCATTAAATTAACTTTTGTTTGTAGTCTACCAGCGGTATCACATAATACTACATCATACTTTTCTTTTTTAGCAAGTTCGATTGCATCAAAAATAACGCTAGATGGATCTGAACCTTCTGGTTTAGAATAAACGAATGTTTGACTTCTTTGGCCCCATATCTTAAGCTGTTCGATTGCTCCAGCTCTAAACGTGTCACCAGCCACCATCATTACTTTCTTACCTTCATTTTGAAGTTGTTTCGCTAGTTTACCAATGGTAGTTGTTTTACCAACTCCATTGACACCAACAAATAGATAAACGTTTACTTCGTTTTCATCATATTTAAGCTCTGTGTTTAAAAACTCACCTTTTAAATATAACTCAAACATTTTATCAACGATGATTTCAGCTAAATCATTCGGATTTGAAATTTTCTTGTGATAAACCTCATCTCTTAGTGATTCTATAAAGTGAATGACTGTATCTACTCCAATGTCAGCTTGAATAAAAATATCTTCAAGTGCATCAAATAGTTCATCATCAATCACTTTTGATTGATTTAATATTTCTTTTAAATCGCCAAGGTTTTCTTTTGTTTTATGAAGACCTAAAGCGTACTTATCATTTTTTGTTTTTTTACCAAATAGTTTTTTGAATAATCCCATGATATCTCTCCTATAATCCTAAAATATTATACCATAAGAAAAAGAAAACCGAAAGGTTATTCTTTCGGTAAGTTTTTCACAAAATTGAGTAGTTGATCAAAGTCTAAATGAGAACTCATTTCATCAACATATTCTGTATAAATAATCTTTCTTTGCTCATCTAAGACAAAGACACTTCTTGCTTGTAATCTTAATTCTTTAATGTATGTGCCATACTTGTTCGCAAAGTCTAGATCGATATAATCACTGAGCGTAATCACATTATCTAATCCTGCATTTCCACACCATCTAGCTTGTGCAAAAGGTAGGTCATTAGAAATGGTCAGTACTGTCATATCGTCAATATCTGATAACTCTTGATTAACCGTTCTTGTTTGTCGATCGCAAACGGTTGTGTCTAGTGATGGGACAACATTTAAAATAATGTATTTTGTCTTATAATCATTTAAAGCTACGTATTCATTTTTATTGTTTAAAACTTTAAAGTCCGGAGCGCTATCTCCAACTTTTTTAGTATCACCAATGAGTGTTACTGGCTTTCCTTTGAATGTTTTCATTGATAAATCCTTCCTTTTTTAAGTTTCATATATATTATATCATAATTCATTTTGTGTTTCATGAAAATTGGTCTTCTGATCAAAGCTCAGAAGACCAATTAAGGGGATATTTATGTATTTGCATACACTAAATAGGGGATAAGTAGCACCCTTTTATTTGGATGCATAGATATATTATCACTTTTTTACATGTTTGTAAAGCAATTTTATTATTTTGTTTGTTGCTCTTGTTCAGTTTTTTCATCATTTTTGATGTATCTGCATTTCGGAAAACCACTACAAGCTATGAATTCACCATAACGAGATTTTCTAACAACCAATGGTTTTCCACATTTTGGACATAGTTCATCAGTCATTTTAGGTTGAATCTTTTTCATGTTTTTTTGTGCATGATCAACCATAGGGATGAAGCTATGATAAAAGTTAGAAACAATTTCTACACCTGATTCTTTTGCCTCTGCTATCTCATCTAATTTCTTTTCCATTCTTGATGTATACTCAACATTGATAATTTTATGGAAAAACTCATCGAGTTCTTTTGCTGTCAGTTTGCCTTGTTCGGTAGGTATAAATCTATTATTATCTTTTTTCACATACAATCGTGTCTTAAGTGTTTGTATGATAGATGCATATGTTGATGGTCTACCAATGCCTAATGATTCTAAGTCTTTAATAATACTAGCTTCTGAGTATCTTGCTGGAGGTGTTGTTACTTTTTCGATACTTACAACATTTTTAGCATTAATTTCTTGATTAAGCTCTAATTTAGGAATGGTTTTATCTTTGTTTTTGGATTCTTGATAAACTTTTAAATGACCATCGAATACTAAAATAGACCCATCAAGATTATAGTTATGACCATTTGATGTTAAAACGACTTTAGTGTTTTCAAATACTGCATCGCTCATGAGTGATGCTAATGTGCGATCATAGATGCGTTTATAAAGTTTAAGCTCATCTTTATCTAAATAATCACTCATCATTTCTGGTGTGCGATCAATTGCAGTTGGTCTGATCGCTTCATGGGCATCTTGTGCATTTTGTTTCGTTGAAGTTTTATAATGACCTAAGTACTTCTTACCATAGCGATCTGAAATAAACGCTTGTGTTTCTTTAATAAACGGCTCAGCCAAACGATTAGAATCGGTACGCATATAAGTAATGAGTCCTACGATCTCTCCATCTATTTCAATACCTTCATATAGTTTTTGTGCAACCATCATTGTTCTTGATGCGCTCATTGACAAGTTATTAATTGCATCTTGTTGTAGGGTTGACGTAATGAATGCTGGTTTTGATTTTCTTTTTACTGTCTTAACTCTTATGTCAGAAACTTTAAATGGATTTGTTGATTGCTTAACAATTTCATCTGCTTCTTCTTTTTTTAATCTTTTTTTACCAACAATGTGATATGCAGCTTTAAAGTGTGTAAACTCAGCATCGATTTCATAATATGTCTCAGGAATAAATGCCTCGATTTCTTTTTCAAGGTCAACAATTAGCTTTAGTGCAACGCTTTGTACACGTCCCGCTGATTTTGACTTGATTTTTGATTGTAATAATTTTGAAAGTTTAAACCCTATGATACGATCTAAAATTCTTCTTGCTTCTTGAGAATTCACTAAATCTTGATCAATTTGCCTTGGTTGATTGAGTGCTTCTGTAATAGCTTGCTTAGTAATTTCTCTAAAAACGATTCGATTATTATCTTTTGGATTTAAGTCCAATATTTGAGCTAAATGCCACCCGATTGCTTCACCTTCTCTATCTTGGTCGGTCGCAATCAATACTTCTCTATTTTTGGCATGTGCCTTTAACTCTTTAACTAATTTGTTTTTACCTGGTATAATTTTATAACTTGGTTGAAAATCATTTTCTATATCAATACCTAACCCATCTTTACCTGATGTAGCTAAGTCTCTAATGTGTCCTTTAGAAGATAACACTAAAACATCGCTTCCTACATATGAAGCAATTGTTTTTGATTTAGATGGTGATTCGACGATGATTAATTTTTTATGACTCATAAATTCACTTCCGTTTCCATATCTATTATATTAAGTAAAATTGTAAAGTCAAGCATAAAGATCATACCATTTTTACATATATATTTATATAATATATATCTTTTTTTATTTTTATTCTAGTGGGAAATCGTGTGATTTTACTTTAAAAATAAAAAAAGATGAAATTTTTCAATCATCTTTCTATATATATACATCCTTTAAATATCAAAAAGTGTATGTTCTTTATGCTTTTTATGTAAAGCTTCTTTAATCATCGATTTCATAGGCTCATATGTTTTACGATGAATGGGTGTAAATCCAAATTTTTTGATAAGTTCTATATGTTCTTTTGTTCCATATCCTTTATGTTGTTTAAAGTTATATTTTGGAAAAACCTTATCCATTTCAATCATATACATATCTCTGGTTGTTTTAGCAACAATTGATGCGGCTGCAATACTTACTGATTTTTGGTCCCCTTTAATGATAGATTCACTTGGTATACCAATTTCTATTGGCATCGCATCGATTAATAAAAACTCTGGTTTAATTTTCAACTGCTTAATTGCAGATTGCATCGCTTCTCTTGCGGCTCTATATATATTAATACGATCAATCTCTTCAACTGATGATATACCTATCCCTATAGCAAGTGCATGAGTTTTAATTTCTTCAAGTGCTTTTTTTCTTTGATTTTCTGTCAATTTCTTTGAATCATCAACATGTTTAAGTTTAGCACCTTTCTTTAAGATAACTGCAGCTGCAACTACAGGACCAGCAAGTGGACCTCTACCAGCCTCATCAATGCCAGCGATATAGTTGATCCCTTTTTCATATAAAATGTTTTCATATTTATATAGATTAATTTCTGTCAAAAGACAACCCTCCAAGTGCTTTATTTCGTATGTCTGTTAATATGATGTGATAAACGCGATCATAATCTATTTCTGCACCTTTTAACAAAGCTCCTCTTTGTTTACCTATTTGGTTTAACATCTCTACATAATCATACATGTCTAAAGGAACGCTATATTTATCTAATAAGCGCATTGGATAATACTCTTTTAAAAACATAAGCGCATAATGACAAACATCATCTATAGGAATAATATTATCTTTAATAGCACCTGTAATTGCGAGATGATATCCAACTTTTTTATCATCAAACTTAGGCCATAAGACGCCTGGCGTATCTAATAGTTCAAAGTTTGACCCTATTTTTATCCATTGTTGAGCTTTTGTGACACCAGGCTTATTTCCTGTTTTAGTCGCTTTTTTACCTGAAAGCGCATTAATTAGTGTTGATTTACCCACATTTGGAATGCCTAAAATCATGGTTCTAATTGGTCGCTCTAATAAACCTTTAGATTTGTTACGTTCCAATTTTTCTTGTAAGATTGATTGAGCTTTTTCATGGATTTTATTTGTGTTTATTTGTGACTGTGCATCGATTTTTAAGCCTTGAAATCCTTGTTCTTCAAAATATATGATTTGATCTTTTAAAATATTTGAATCCGCTAAATCCATCTTATTATATAAAATTAAAATTGGCTTATGTTTAACTATTTTCAAAATATCAGGATTCATCGAAGACATAGGTAGTCTTGCATCTAGTAAAATAATGACTAAATCCATAAGTTTGAGTTTTTCCTTAATTTCTCTAAAGGATTTGAACATATGGCCAGGATACCATTGTATTTGCTTTTCAGTTATTTTTTTATCCATGTGAAATACCTCCTAGAGGTAATAGTTTATAAATTGCTTTACCAATCATATCGTCTTCATGAATCGCTCCAATATTTCTACTATCATAAGAAAATGATTCATTATCACCAAAAGCGAAATATTGATTTGCTCTTAGCTGGTTATTCTCATCTAGATAAGAAAGCATTTTTAATCTTCCTGCATCATCCACTTGATATATTTGAAAGTACTGATTTTGATAAACATCTCCATTAATAACGATATGATAATTATCGCTTGTACCAATCTCTTCAAATGTAACAGTATCCCCAGGAATAGCTACCACACGTTTAACGAAATACACTTGACTTTGATCATCGTATTCACTTGATGTATTGACTTGTCTACCTGTTGTATCTAAATAACGATTAGTAATATGAACGATCACGACATCATTTCTTTTTGGTTGATAATTAAAATGATACATTAAAACTCGTTCACCATCCAGTAATGTTGATTTCATTGAACTACCTTCTACATTTGTTGGTAGAATAAAGTACATAAATAACATAAGAATAAACATTAATGATAAACCTAAAAAAGACAGCCAATCCAATATGATATGGCGGTGTCTGTTTTTTTGTATTTGGTCAAGAAAAAAATCCATATCTGACGCTTCATCAACGCTTTGATCATCTATAGTTGTCGCTATATGTAAATTTTTTTTATCTTGAATAAATGTATAAATACTCAACCCAATAAATACAACTGCTAATACAGTAGCAATCCAAAAAATGGTTGTTGTCCATGATATGGTTAATCGACTAACATCTAAAGCATATAGCATGATATTGAGTGTTATTAACATGATGGCAATGCATAAATTGATATATGCTTTTTTTAATGTCATAGATTTCATTCCTTTTATACTTCGTTTTTACCTAATATATCATTAAGTTGACTTATATTTACTAAAACCTCTCTTGCTTTAGTGCCTTGAGATTGTGATACGATTTGATAATACTCTAACATTTCAACAATTTTTTGTGCTCGATTAAAACCGATCTCAAATTGTTTTTGAATACTGTTAATCGATGCATTTGCAGTTTCTACTACGAAATATGCTACATCTTCAAATAAATCATCCGATGCAATTTCTTTTAATTCTGCTTGTTGTCTTAATGCTTCATGTTCAAAAATATAGTTTTGATCATAGCGTTCTCTTATATAGTCTGTAACTTTATATATTTCCTCATCAGGAATATAAGCACCTTGCAAACGGTGTGGACGATCGCTTTTCTTAAATAGCATATCGCCTTTTCCAAGAAGCGTTTCTGCACCAGCACCATCTAAAATTGTTGTTGAATCGACAAATGATGATACCTTAAATGCAATTCTAACCGGAATATTTGATTTAATCGTTCCTTTAACAACATCAGTGGTTGGTCTTTGAGTCGCGACTAATAAATGAATTCCTGCAGCTCTAGCTTTTTGAGTAATTCTTTGAATAGAATCTTCTACTTCATGTGCTGCAACCATCATTAAATCAGCTAACTCATCAATAACGATGACAATATATGGCATTTTGGGATCATCGATGAGTCCTCTTTTAACATTATCATTAAATGTTCTAATATCTCTTGCTCTACTTTGAGAAAATTTTTGGTAACGTCTTTCCATTTCTTCTACTGCCCAATTAAGTGCTTGTGCAGCCATTTTAACATCCGTAATGACTGGTGTAACTAGATGTGGTAAGTCATTATAAGGTGTAAGTTCAACCATTTTAGGGTCTATTAAGATAAGTTTTAAATCCTCTGGTGAATTTTTAAGTAATAATGATACTAAGATTGTGTTCACACAAACGCTTTTACCACTATTTGTAGCACCTGCGATTAACCCATGAGGCATCGCTTGAATATCTGCATAAATATTTTCTCCATCAATATCAACACCTAAAGCAACTTTTAAAGGATGCTCTTTATCATTATAAAATTTAGGATCATCTACAACATTTCCGAATGCTACAATCTCAGGTATTTTATTTGGCACTTCTAGTCCTACATATGGTTTACCTGGAATAGGTGCTTCAATTCTTAAAGATTTTGATGATAAACTCATCATTAGATTATCACTAATTGATGATACACGTTTAACATTGACACCTGGTTCAAGTGCTATTTCATAGCGCGTGACCGTAGGTCCTTTTTTACTTGATTTCACTGAACCTTCTACACCAAATTGTGATAGTGTAGCATTGATGACATCGATTTGATCTAGCAACCATTGTGGTTGTTCGTTTAAATCTCTATCTTTTTTAGAAAACATTGAAATATTCGGATATTGATATGTGCTTTTTTGACTTGGGGCAGTTTGATTTCTTGAGAATACTTCATCTTTTTGTGCTTTAAGTTCATCTGCGATAGATCCAAAATCTGAAGTAACGACACTCTTTGTAGATTCAATCTTTTCTCTTTTGTACGTTTCCACTTTTGGTTCTTCTTTTTTATATTCGTTTTCAACAGGTTTTGCATGAAAAACTTGTTTTTGTTTTTCTATAGGTTTTGATTCAAAAGGAAAATCATTCGTCTTTTTAGGCTGTTCTTTAACGAAACTTGTTTTATTATTTATCCCAATAGGGTTTATAATTTTTCTTTGCTCAACTGTCTCTTGTTTTGGTTCATCAGTATGTTGATAATCAGAAGGTCCGAAAATTTCATCGCGTGTTTTATGAGAAACAATATTTGTAAATTCGTAATATTTAGTACCATATTTTTCGATAGCTTCTTGATCTGACATTTTATGTTTTGTTCTAAATGCATCAAAACGTCTTGTTGTATCTCCTGTGTTTTTCACAGTAAAAGGAACAGTCACAATATCTTTGACTCTTGTTCCAAAGATTGGTGAGACAAAATGACCTTTCTTATAAACATGTTTCCCTCTTATACCTTCTATTTTTGTGAACTGGAAAATAGAGAATACCGGTTGTTTGATGGGCTGTTGTTCTATGTTTTTTTCTTTTTTCATAAATCATCACCTGCGTCTTCAAAATCTTTTTTTAAATCTTCATAAATATCATCTACACCAACATCAAGTGTTTTATCCATATTGAAAACTTTTTTGCTATAGATTTTGTAAGTTTCTTCACCGGTAATAGCTATAATAGCTAAACCGATTCTAACCATAATAATATTAAGTGCAGTCTCTTTTGTTAATTTTCTAACCCAATATACCGGATTAACTGCATTTAGTACAGCAACCGCAGTCTTTGTGACTTTAGAATATTTTCTAGCTGCTTTAACAAATTTGTTATTATCTATTTTAGTTTTTGTTTCATTAAGTTCATATATTTTAGCTAAGGTTAACCCTCTAGTCATCCTTAAAATCTTACCTTTTAATAAATCCTCAATACGATCTGTAATATAATGTGCAAGATTTAATGACTCATCAACTGTTAGCTCTAGATATGGATACTTAGACTTTGGATAAAACTTTTTTGCGATATCAATGGTTAACTCTGTGGTTATATGTTGCAAATGCTTTGCATAGCCTACAGAATTTCGAAGATCTTTGTCTTTAAACTGCGTTTGCCCATCTTCAATAAGCCACTTTATTTCTTCTTCGTCAATATCAGTTTCATCTGCTTTTCTGAGTTTTAAGCCTTTATTTAAACTTTTTAAAACTGCATATAGGTAAATAAGGAGCAATAGGAAAAACCCAAAACTCACACCTATTAAAAAACTGATTAACATTGAAAAATCTATAACTATAGGACCTATACTTAGAAAAATATGCACGTCATCAACTCCTATAGATTATTATATCATATATAATGATATAACATAAAGTGATGGATTTAATATCATAGAAAAAATGAGCTGAAAGTCAGCTCATTAAGATTGAGATATTTGATTATAAAATGTATAGACAATCATTTCTACTTGAACATCACCATCAACTAAAAATGATATGTTTACTGATTGAACATAGTAAATGTAGTTTGCATCAAGTAACTGATCTAAATAAGTAATTGGTTTCGTTTCGTCATCTGTTGTAAAAGAAATGTTGATTCTTACAGTTTTTAAAGTGTTTGGAACACTGTTATTTAAAGGATAACTTACATCATCAGTTAAGGTAACTCTATAATTTAAAGCATCGTGCAAATCAGCAATACCTTTAGCAATCAACAAGTCATTTTCAATCGATTGTCTTTCATAAGAAACTGGAAGAAACGGCATCATTTCGCCAATTTCAAGATATGTTTGTGTTTGCTCATCTTGAAGAAGTTGATCAATTTCTGATATTAACTCAGTTTCTTTTTTCTCCAAATTTTCTAACCTGTTTGTTTGTGTTACAGTGATGATATAATATCCCGCTAACACACCAATGAAAATAAAAATCATAAACGGTAAAGCTTTGGTCTTAGAAAGTTTTTTTCCAAATACATTATATTTACGCATAATATACTTTCACCTCCAAGACTAACTCACTGATTTGTCGTCTTTCAGGTACGTTAGTGATCCAGCGACTATTATCTTCATCTTGACTTATACCAAAATCTTCATATATATCTAAAACATATTCATTTAAATTTAAAGTCGTTGTAGAACTTGAAATTACTAATGTAATTGAATGATCAGATGCGTTTATGCTAATTGAATTTAATTGTAAATCACTATAAAGATACGATGTTAAATTATCTAAATATGTTAGATATGAAATTTCTAATTCATTTAAACTATGATATACATTATGATAACTAATTTGCACATCTGAATAAATGGGATCTTCTTCTATATTACGTTTTAATATGTTCAGTTGATTTTCTAAACTTTGATTCCTATTTTGTTGATTAGAAACATCTTCATTTAATAAGAAAAATGGGATATATAAAAGAGAGACAGTTGTAAATATCAAAAATGCAATAACCATGAGGTAATTTCCATAAATATTAACTCTTTTAATGCGTTCTAGTTTAAACTCAAATGGGATTTGAAATTTGTTTTGTCCAGTTTTAACAGCAGCAAACGGAAGATAACAACTCACTGGCATATCTTTATGATCGTCATTTATATTAGAAAAATAAAATAATGATGCGTTAAAATCTGATAAGTTTGAAATGACTCTATCTTTAATTTCTTCTTGCTCAAAATATGTAGATAAATTAAACATAACAACATCTTGAACAAAAGCTTCACCTTTATTCAAATTATACTTATAATAATTAGCAGCTCTTTCAATATACATTTCAAGTAAATGTGCATAGTTTGCTTGACTTCCATCACATTCCTCTATCATTTGGAAAATTGGGATATGATTTGAAAAAATTTGAATGGCTAATATTTTATTATATATTGTCACAATCATCACATCGCTTGCTTCAGACTTAGAGTAGTCCTTATAAAGCTCATATAAAGAGATTGAAGGTAAATCATAGCTAACTTTTTTAGCCCCTAATTTTTCAAAAATATCATAATAATCGTGAAGTAGGTCTTCATCAGTGATAATTGCTAAAGCTTTGACATTTTCATCATCTTCTTTTTGAACAAAATGAGAAATAGCAGATTTTTCAAAAGGGAAATATACTTTCTTATCTGTTTGCTCGTGAAGATACTGATCGATTGTCTTTTTTTGTAAATCTGATTTTTGTATAATTAAACTTCTAATAAGCAGATTTTGATCATGAATTAATATTGTCACATAACGTAGTTTAAGACGATTCGCTTTTAAATTATCAAGAAGGAGCTGATAGAGTATATCTGGCTCTTTCACATAGCCATTAACGATGACCCCTTCAGGTAAATCAATGCTATCAAAAGAAGACTCTTTAATGTCCTGGTGTTCAGTAAAATATGAAATTCGATAATCTGATATGAATAATGTAATGTTTTCTCTAACTCTCATTTAATATCACATCCCTAACAAATTTAAATACCACGTTATCAATTGTTCACCATATAGATATGTTATAAATACAGCAAGTGAAATAAATGGTACAAGAGGTATATATTTATCTTTATGATTTATATAAATTATACCATAAACTAATCCAAATAAAGACGTAAGAAATATAGATAAGATACCTACTGGAATCGTTAGAAACATACCTATGAATATATATAGTTTTATATCTCCACCACCAAGTGCTTCTTTTTTAAATATTACCTTACCTAAGATTGAAATGGTTAAGAGAATTAAAAATAAAACTGCACTCGATAAAAGATAAGTTAATATATTTTGCTGAAATATTCGAATGATGATGATAGGAATGATTCCAATCATCCATATCTTATCAATCACTATCAAATCTTTAATGTCAGATATCGACTCAATAATTAATACCGATAACAACAAAGTTAATATCCAAAAATCAATTGAAAAATCATAGATAAAAAAACTGATTGTAAAAAGTGATCCACCAATAATTTCATAGATCAAATGCTTTATCGGTATCGATTCTTTACAATGCCTGCATTTACCTTTATTAAGCAAATATCCGAAAATTGGAAACACATCTAAAATAGATAAGTCATGATTACAATAATCACAATGAGACCTACCTAAAATAGATTTTTTTTCATTTAATCTTATGACTAAAACATGATAAAAAGAAGTTAAAAGCGATCCACATATGAATACAAAGAAACCATATAATATTGTCATGTTTAAATGTTCCTAACTAATCAATATATTTTTAAAAGAAAAGGAGGCATCTTAAAAAGAAAACCTCCCGTTATCCTAAGACAAATATTGTCTTAACTTACATCTATCTCAGTTGTATTTACAAAGACAGTTTCCAATGCTTCACCAGCTTCACCGACATGGTAAGTTACAGTATTGCCAACAACCTTAACATGTGTAACATCAGTAGCACCTGAAGTTGTACCAATAGTATTATCGCCCATATCAATATCTAATTCAGCAATTGTATAAATGCCATCTTCAGCTTGTTCAGTTAAGTGATATAACTTAGCAGCTGATTCAATATTAACCAATGTAGCTTCATCTGCTCTTACTTGTTGTCTTGAAATTAACCCACCAATAGTTGGTACTGCTATTGCAGCGATAATTCCTAATATAACAACAACTGCTAACAACTCAACAAGTGTAACACCTTTTCTATTTCTTAAAATCTTCATCATTCTCTTATCCTCCGAATTATTTTTTGAACTTCTAACTATATCTTAAGTCTTTTTCGCTTAATTGTCAATAAACCTTGTATCTAATTAAGAAAAATGTAATAACTAAATTTGAGTACCCAAAGTCAACATAGGCAGCATAATCGCTAATATCATAACACCTACAATTGCATAAACGATGATCAATAAAATAGGTTGAATACTATTTTTAATCTGTTGAACTCTAAGTTCACTAATGCCATTATAATACTCACTCAAATTAGACATCAATCTAGGAATATCTCCTGTTTTTTCGCCTGTAGCAATCATTTTTGCCATAATTGGATCAATATATGGGCTTTCTTCAAATGATTTACTAAATGGTCTACCGTCTTGTAAATAATCAATTGTTTTAGCAATCAATCTTTTATATACATCATGTTCAATAATATCTTTTGTTGTCTTTAAAGCTTCCATCGAATGGATACCATTAGATAACATTTGTGATAATGAGTTAGCGATAAGAATTTGATTATTCATTTGAATGAGACTTCCAAATATAGGCAACTTTAATAATCCTAATTGAATCATAAAATGAAATTGTTCGCTTTTCTTATATAAAAGTATAAACGTTATTGTAACAACCGAAATAATTCCTAATATCAATAATATATAGTTTTGAAAAAATGTTCCCGTATCTAAGAAAAACTGTGTAATTCCAGGAAGCTCTGCATCTCCAAATGATTGAAATAATCCTGTAATATTAGGAAACACAAACAATAACATACCAATAGAGATAATGATTGCTGCACTTAAATATACAAGTGGCATACGGGTTGCTGATTTAATTTCTGAAGTCAATTTCATCTGACTTTCATAATAACCAGCCATTTTTAATATTGTTTGAGCTAATTCACCACTAAGCTCACCTACTCGAACCATTTGAATAAGTAAATTAGGAAACTCTTTAGGTCTTTTCATCATAGCTTTAGACAATAAATTACCATTATATACTTGTTGATATAACTCGAAATATAGTTTTCTTATATTTTTATTATCTTGTTGCAAACTTAAAAGTTCTAATGCAGGTAATAATTTAACTCCTGAATTAATTAAAGATCCTAATTGCTTCAAAAAGAAAACCAATTGTTTTGTTTTAAGTAATCTACCAAAAGTTATCTGTTCTAATTTGGTAATTATATTTTTATATTCTTTAATTTCTTTAACTTTATAGTTTTTAGTTTGTAAATACTTGATGCAGACACTCTTACTAATGGCTTCCATTTTACCTTTAATCATCTTGCCTTCAGCATTTATACAAACATATTTAAAATTCTTGAGTTGCAAAATATCCCTCCTATTCTTCAGCGACTTTCATAACTTCTTCTAAAGATGTAACACCTTCTTGAATCTTTTTTAGTCCTGATGAGAGAATATCTTTCATACCAGCTTTTTTAGCTTCCTTCTCTAATTCATCAATAGTAGCTCTTTCTGCAATTAACTTTCTCATTTGCTCTGTAATAGGCAACACTTCAAAAATACCTACTCTACCTGCATATCCCTTATAATTACATGATGGACAACCTTTTGCTCTTTTAACATGATCTAAATCAATACCTTGTTTTTTAAACATAATTAATTCACTCGGTGTTGGTTCATCATCATAACTACACTCTGTACATAGTTTTCTAACCAATCGTTGAGAAATAACACCTGTTAATGATGATGCAATTAAAAACGGTTCAATATCCATATCAAGAAGTCTAGTTACTGTTTTAATAGCGTCATTCGTATGAATGGTTGATAATACTAAATGTCCTGTTAAAGATGCTCTTATGGCAATTTCAGCGGTTTCAACATCTCTAATCTCGCCAACCATAATAATATTAGGGTCTTGTCTTAAAATAGATCTTAATGCGTTGGCAAATGTCAAGTTAACGTCTGGTTCTACTTGCACTTGATTAACACCTTCAATTTTAAGTTCTACTGGATTTTCGACTGTTACTATATTTACATTAGGTTTATTTAGTTCTTCTAAACAAGCATATAGTGTTGTCGTTTTACCTGAACCTGTCGGTCCACTGACTAAAACTATACCATTTGGCTTGGCAATCATATCTCTAACAACTTTTTCTTCTTTTTTGGTTAAACCAATAGAGTCTAGTTGATTTGCTCCACCACTGATATCTAAAATACGCATTACTACTTTTTCTCCTCTTACTGTCGGAAGGGTAGAAATACGTAAATCTATATTTTTTTGTTGAATAGCCGTTTGAATTCTTCCATCTTGAGGAACTCTTGTCTCAGTAATGTCCATACCTGACATAACTTTGATACGACTAATCATTTGATTTAAAATTTTTAAAGGAAACTCTCTTACAGTATCTAAAACACCATCAACTCGATATCTTACGACGATTTTATCATCTAATGGATCTATATGAATATCACTTGCTCTTTGAAATACAGCAGATGTTAAAATTTGATTAACCAAGTTAACCATTGGTGTATCACTATAATCATCTTCTTCTTCAGTGATCTCATCTGTTGAAACATTTTGTTTCACACCGAGTGCTTCAAGTGTTCTTGTAAATCCATAATACTTTTCTATTTGTGAATTTATTTCATTTTTTGGTGCAGAAAACATCTTTGGACGATATCCTGTCATCAATCTAAGTTCTTCAGTAACTGCAAAATCCAAAGGATCTGAGGTTGCGAATAAGAGTTGATTTCCTTCAATTCTTAAAGGAATCATAATATTTCTACGACAAAAAGACTCTTCAACAAGTTTTAAGACTTTTTCATCAATCGTAAAGTTCATTAATGAAACTCTTTGAACTCCAGTTGAATCCTCTAAAGCTTTTAACATTTGCATTTCTGTAGCATATTGCAGTCTTACAATAGTTTCGCCTAAACGTTCTTCTTTTTGTTGTTTTTTTAATGCGTCAGCTAATTGTTTTTCTGTTATAACTTTAGCTTGTGTTAAAACATCCCCAATTCTTTTTAAAGCCATATTATGCACCATCCTTTTCGATAATGTTTTCCTTATAAATACTCGGGATATCTAGATATAGCATATCGTATAATTTAGTTTGTGTTACTACGCCTTCGTTATTTGTGCTTACTCTAATGATATCAATGATTTTCCCATCTATACCAGGTGTATCTAATAAATGATAGATGGTTTGTGTATCTGTTTCTGTAATCATAACACCTATAGTATTTTCATCTATGGTTTCATCATAGACATAAAGTGTTCTAAAAGGCACAGTCGTTTTGGTCTCTATGATGTAATCATATGTATTTACATAAGGAAGTCCTAATAGTTTGAAAGTCAATGCTGTATCACTTAACTTTTCAATTTCTATTTTATACATATAATTATGACCGTTATAGAAAGTGAAGTCATAGCCATTTATTTTTAAAATTCTAATATTAAAACCTTCTGGTGACCACATTTGTGGTGTTGGATTTGTTTCAAATGTAAATCCATTCATATGACTTTTCAATAACACTTTGAGCATACCGTTTGCTACGATACTCAATTGTTCATTATTCAACTCTAGATCACCAATTGCGTCTAGTAAAGAAAATTGTGCTTTAGGTGCGATTTCTATTACTTGAACTTCATTTGTGATTTGATCGATATGATTGACTAAAGCATTGTCTTCTATCACTTCTATATTTAACTCATGATCAAGTGCTATCTCTTCAAAATATAGTTCTAAATGATACTCTTTTTTTGTTATCATTTGGCCTAAATCTGATACAATTTTAGTATTTAATGTTTGTATATCAATGAGCTCAACGACATCATTTGAAAAAGCTGCTTCCAAATCAGACATGAATTGGATTAAGTTAGGTTCAGTTATACCAAAAATTAAAGTATTATTTTTATTTTCTAAAATCGTATTTAATGTTTGATCTCTTAAAAATGTAAAATATGAAATCGGTAGTTCATAAATCTCATTTTGATATTTAATTTCATATGTTGCTTGATTTAAAAATTGATTAACCTCACTAGTAACAACACTTTGATATTGTGATGGTTCATAACTTCCTAAATAGATGGATCCAAGTGTTGTTTGTGCTGGTTGGTCTGAAAGATCATTAACGATAAAAATCGTCACTGCAAAAACAGCTGCAACAAACACAGTTATTATCGATATCATGAAATATATGTTTCTTTTAAAATATGAAATGAAATTTTTCAATTTAACCACCTCTACTTGCTTTTATTATATCAAATATTAAGCTTTAATTTCTCTATATTTTATGACTTAAGGATTTCTTAATATATTTTGATTGATTTCTATTATATAATAAAGGTGGATAGGTGGTGGTGATTATGATAAAGAATCATAAAGGATTTACTATATTAGAGGCTATTGCTTCTGTTTTTATCATTACTTTAGTTTTAACAACCGCCATGACTATTATTCTTACGATGAGAAATCACGCAAGAAGGACTGAAGAAAAAATAAACGCAACCGATGTTGGTTCACTTATCAGATTTGATTTAGAAAAAAATTACTCATATGAAAATATAGAAGCTTGGTTAAATGGTAATCAAGAAATGATTACTTATGAAAACTGTGAATCATCTTTAATTAGTTGTGATGTCTTTGATCATCAAGCGAATAATTTAGATTACAGTTCTCTCATCACAATTACCTTTTTAGCTCAAAGTGCTCAAGCTATTGAATATAGAATCATTCATTTTGAAATTGAAATTGTTTATTATAAAGAACAATCTGTGACATTAGTAGGTGTTATATATGCATAAACACAAAGGTATTACGATTGTTGAACTATTAGGTGCTATCGTCATATTTTCTATAACATCTACAATTATAGCTATTACCATATCTTTTATCATTAGTGCAAATAAGCAAATCGTTGAAAACGGACAAGCAAATACGGCTGGCACAATACTCATCAAAAACATTGAGAACAATGTTAATGACTTATTTATTACTAGATATGATTATACTTTGAACCAATCATTAATTCTTTATTCGGATTTTGAGTTTTACTTTAATGAAGAAACAAGTCAAATTGAACAAAGAACTTTTGACATTCCTTTACAAACTAGTATTATATTTGAAGGTGATCAATTATTAATTGATCACACACCATATGCGTTATCACCTTTCATACTCCATGAATCGAGTACAATAGAGATGGTATCAAACGCACAATTTATTATAACAATTGTTCTAGCATCAGATGAAAAAACTTATACATTTAAGACAAACATCATTATTAATCTTTAAGGAGGTGTGGTTATGAAACTCATTAAATCAAAATCAGGCATGGGTTTACCTATGGTTTTAGGGATCACTGTTTTTGTTATTGGCTTAGCAGCAACCCTAATGAGTTATATCATATTTCAATCAAGACTCGTAGAAATTAAAATTAATCAATCTGAAGATTATCAAAATGCAGTATCAGATGTTAGAACCGCATTAAACATTATCTCTAGGGAACAAAACTTAAGCCCTGAATTTTTAGCAAGTTTAGAGAATTATTTTAATATTTCTATAGAAAATTATAATGAAAATGTATTAATGATTACTTCTATGATTAACCAAAACGATCAAATCATTAGCTATATGACTGGAACCGTTCAAGAAGCGTCTACATTTGATACACTTTTTAAACACACTGGCTCTGAAGATAACTTTGTATTGTCTCCTTTAGTTACACCAACGAATCTTCTAACGACGTTTGTTCCTGAATTTATCGACAACTCTTTTCATTGGATTGAGCCAGAAAGTGGTTTTACAAGTTTTGATGAAATCATGGATTATATATTAGAACTAACCATTCAGGGATCAACATTTCAATATAAGACACCACATGATCTCGAAAGCCAATGGCAACCAAATGCATGGTGGTATTGGTATGTAGATGGTGATGTTGAAATACTACCTGGTTCGAGAAGGGAAAATAACTTAGTTAAAAACCTAAGAGTTCAAGATGACCAAATATTATTTATTAATGGTAATTTAACGATGCATGAAAATTCAACCATTTATGGTAATGTAGTCGTTAATGGTAACTTAACCATTGTTGGAAAAGGAAACTCAGAACAAGGTATCGAAGGCACATTATATGTGAATGGTGATGTGAATATTGCTAAAAACTTAAGACTAGGCACTGAAGAAAGACCATCTTTTGTTTTTGCTGAAGGATCAATTAATCTTGGCAACAATGTTAACGGTTATGGCTATTTTCTAAGTCACACATTTGATGGAAAACAAGGTAATATACAAATTATTGGTGGTGTCTATACATCAGGAAGTAAAAATATACCTCCACAAGACATTGAACCAAATGAAATGTTTAACGAAACATTTTTATATGATTATGCAATTCCTTCACAAATTTCCATTGATCCTGATGATCAAACACCTCCAGGAGAAGTCACAACCACTTTTAAATTTACATATCCAAAATTAAGATGAGGCGAAAGCCTTTTTCTTTATCTTTACATTAAAATGCTTGTATTATCCTATGAATATGAGATAATAAATAGAGGTGAACATATGCAACAATACTTAATAGCTTGTGATCTTGATGGATCATTGCTCAATAACAAAAGTGAATTAACAGAAAAAACAATACAAGTTTTAAACCATCTACATCGTTTAGGACATATCGTTGTGATTGCAACCGGAAGACCATTTGGTGGTGCCATTGAAATCTATAAGAAATTAAACATACCTAATCCAATGATTAATGATAATGGAGCTACCATAGAAAATCCAATGGATTCAAAATTTCCAAAACAACGCACTTTAATTCCTAGTCATGTCTTACATGACATTTTTAAGTTCGCAAAACCCATATTGAAATCTGCTTTTTTTAGTATCAATAAAACAGTTTATGCTTATAACTATGAACCTAAACTAGAAGAGTATTTTGCTGGATTAGCATTTTCTAATAAAATCATTGAAGGTGATTTTACTGATTTAGATGTAGAACCTTCTGGATTAATATTTTTAGTAGATACCATGCAAAAAGAAAGTCTTGAAAACTACATAAAAGAAAATCATGGAAATACCATTTCATTTAGACTTTGGGGCGCCGGTCATAAACATGCAATCTATGAGATATATCTAAAACATGTTTCTAAATCATCTGCTTTGAATTATTTGTTAGATTATTATAATATCGATCGATCTAACCTTATTGCGTTTGGAGATGGAATAAATGATATTGAAATGATTAGAGATGCTGGTATTGGTGTCATGATGAAAAATGGTACGTGGGAGTTAAAAGGTGTTAGTAAAGATCAAACCGAGTTTACAAATGATGAAGAAGGTGTCTTTAAATATCTAACTAAATTTTTTGACTTAGAAGAACGCTTTAAATAACGTTCTTTTTTTTAATGTAAAGGTCAAAAATTAACACTGCCTATCAAAACCACCACTTAGAGAGTTACTCCAAGTGGTGGTTTTTAGGTTATGAGATGAAATCCATCCTGGTTAAATTATGAGTTCTTTAAAAATGTTTGTGGTATAAGATAGGCTTTCAAATAGATTGTGGTCTTAAAGGTTTACAAAAAAGAAGGCCTCATTACATGATACAATTTAGTTACTACCCTAAATAACATGTAAAGGAGGTCTTCATGAGTCATGATATCATAGAACTCCTGAATTTTCACCCAATAAACCAATCAATTGTTCGAAAAACAACATTACAACAATTGCAATAATAAAAACTATAAAAGATACAACAATGATATTTTGCTTATAATTATTGGTATTTGATAAACTTAACAAACTCTTAAACATCATGTTACTCCCCTTTCACAATGTAATAATAAATAAAAAAAACCATCAGATGTTCTAATTGCTGTCATCTGATGGTTGCTATTCTATAAGTGGCGATGCAGGAGGGATTCGAACCCCCGACCGACGGCTTAGAAGGCCGTTGCTCTATCCAGCTGAGCTACTGCATCATCAGTCGGCACAAGTTATTATAACAAATATTAGTGCCGATTGTAAAGACATTTTTATGAAATTATCTTTTAAAATTAAATTAAACTTTAATCTTACCAATTTCGCCAATTTTATTTAAGATTCTTAAGAAGTTTTGTGTATCTTCATTACCTAAATGCTTAGTTAAAAATTCAATGGGTTTATAGTAGTCATCTCTAATGGATTCAACATAAGTTTTACCATCTTCAGTTAATCTAATATAAATCACTCTTAAATCTTTTTCTGATTGCACTTTTTCCAAATAATTCTTTTCGACTAAGTCATTGACCTTATGTGTCACAGCAGGTAATGTTACTTTTAATGTTTTAGATATGTCTGTTAATTTGACTTTTTGATTGATATCACAAAAAGCAACACAAAATAAAACCATAATATCCGCATCACTTAATTTAGTGCTTACTCGATCATAAATTCCGCTTCGTCTAAAGATTTTTAATGCTCGGTCTAATTGCTGTAGTGTTTGATAATCTTTTTTCATGTTTACCTCCTGATATAAACTTCATAAACTATTTTATACCTTTATGATGATTTAGTAAAGAAAAGTTCATTATTGCATTTTATAAATCTTAATCAGTTTTATTAATTCTGCTCTTCTATGATCATCAGCCTTTGGTAATATTTTCTCAAATTGCTTTATTTTATGGTCATAATATCCGCTTGCTTCAGCTTTATATTTCAGTTTAGGTCCTAAATACAAATCATCTTCTAAAAGACTCATTTCGCCTTTTTTTACAACCATGATAATATAATAGAATTTATCATGGATGACATACTCGTCTTCAATTATAAAATGATGATTTGCTAAATAAGATCTTAAAACTTCATGTTTATCATTTGCTTGTAAAATGTAAGTAACATTCGCTTTTGCATCAGATAAAATATCAGTGATCAAATGTGCACCCATGCCTGCAATCATCACAAGGTCATAGTGATCATCAATTTGTTTAAAACCATCTGAGATAAGAAAATTAACTGGATATTTTTTTAAATTAGCTTTTGCTTGATTAAGTGGTTCTTGCCTTAAATCACTTGCTATAGCAGATTTAATATATTGGTGTTTAAAGGCTTCTAGTAATACTAAGCCATGATCAGTACCTATATCTAAAATACGATCATATCCTTTTGTTAGACTTGCTAAAAATTTGATTCTTTTATTTCTTGCCATAATAGAATTCGCGGAGCTTATTTTGTCTGGAAGGACTTCTTAACTTTCTTAAAGCTTTTGCTTCAATTTGTCTTATACGTTCACGTGTTACCCCAAACTCACGTCCAACTTCTTCTAATGTATGATTTTTACCATCAAATAGGCCATAGCGTAATCTTAAAACCTTTTCTTCACGATCAGTCAGTGTTTCTAATACTTCATCTAACGTTTGTTTTACCATTTCTTGTAACATATATTCATGTGGTGTTAATGCATTAGGATCAGAAATAAAATCTCCTAAAGAAGAATCTTCTTCTTCACCAACATGTGCTTCTAATGATATAGGTTCTTTAGCGATACGTTGAATGTTTTGAACTTTCTCTGGTGTAATACCCATCTTTTCAGCAATTTCTTCAATAGAAGGCTCTCTACCTAAATCTTGAATCAGTTGTCTTTGAATTCTAATCATTTTATTTATCGTTTCGACCATATGCACTGGGATACGAATTGTTCTTGCTTGATCTGCAACTGCACGGGTAATAGCTTGTCTAATCCACCAAGTTGCATATGTCGAAAATTTAAATCCTTTTTCATAATCAAACTTATCAACTGCTCTCATCAGTCCCATATTACCTTCTTGAATTAAATCAAGAAATAACAATCCACGACCAACATAACGCTTAGCAATTGAAACAACCAATCTATAGTTGGCTTCTACAAGCTTGTTTTTAGCTTCTGCAGCTATTCTAATTGTTTCTTTTAGTTCATCTATATCTTGTTCTTGTAAATCAAGAATGCCTTGATTATATTCTTCTAATTGTTCTTTTGCATAACGACCATTTGAAACTTGAACAGCATACTTAGTTTCAAGTTCATGTGTCAATAGTGGAATTTGTCCAATTTCTTTTAAATACATACGAACAGGATCATCTATTTTAATCGATGATGCAATCGTATCAATATTGATTAGCTCTTCTTCTTCAACTTCAAGACCTGATAATGATAAGTCATCTGGTTCATCTTCATCATCTTCTATTTCAAAATCATCATCTTCATCTAGTGCATCACTTTTGACTTCTACATCTTCATATTCTTCATCTTCAGCGATATCTATATCGTTGTTTAATAAAGCGCGCTCTATTTCAAAATAAAGTTCACTTCCAGGTTTGGCAAATGGTTCTACATCTGATGTAGATAACAATTTTTCTTTACCAGCCTTCTTTTTTAGTTGTGCAATTACTTTTTCAAAATCCACAAACATACCTCCTAGTTTGTATCTATTTCACTCTTACTAATAACTCGTATTCTTCTAATAAAACTTTATCTTTATAATTTACTTGATCAAGTTTAACTTTAACATAGTTTTTTCTTCTTAGAAGATTAGCGTTTTTAACCAATCCAATGAGTGGTTCAAATTCAATCTCTTCTATAGGTAAATTATGTTCCCATATAATATCTTTGAATAATAAATTTTCTGCATATGTTCTTTGTTCATGTGTCAATCCATCCACGAATTCCTCAATTTCCATTTGTTCATGGTCTTTATAATAAGAATCAATTAAAATTCTAATCGTTGATTGTACATGATCTACAAAATCGCTTGTTTTAAGTCTTGCTTGTATATAACTAGCATCACTTTTTGATCTTAACATTGCATATATTAAATAACGTTCTGCTTTTTCGTATTTATTAGCTAGCTTGGTTACTTCTTTTTTAGGCAACACATCATTTTTTGGAAGTGGTGGTTGCTTTTTTGTTTTGATTTCAAATGCATCTGGAGATACATTTAAATCGTTTGCCAATCTATTTTTATAAATGTTTTGTATGGCTTTATCAGCATAGGCTAACATTTCTAAAACTTGATTTTTAAATGTTGTAATATCATTAGCATTAGACAAGTTTTTACCTTGCTTATAGTAATCATATCTAAACTGATATGGATCTTTTAAATACTCGCCAAATAATGCTTCATACTTTTCTGGACCATAAGCCTTAATGAAATCATCTGGATCTAAAGACTCTGGTATGGCTAAAATTTCAGTTTTAAGTTTGACTTTCTCCAAGATTTGTATGGCAGAAAGTGTCGCTTTCATACCAGGGTTATCACCGTCATAAGCAATAATAATTGAATCAGTAAATTGCTTAATGAGTTTAGCTTGATCAATGGTTAATGAAGTTCCCATTGTGGCTACTCCATTTTGAATACCTGCATGATATGAACTAATCACATCAAAGAAACCTTCAAATAATATGACTTGTTTATTTCTTCTAATTTCAGGTAAAGCTTCATTAAAATGATATAACAATTGACCTTTTTTAAAAATAACTGTTTCCGGACTATTGACATATTTTATACTATCTTTAGGATTTAAGGTTCTACCACTAAATCCAACAACGCTACCTTTAGGATTTGTAATTGGAAAAATGAGCCTATGACTAAATAAATCATAATATGTGCCATCATCTTTTTGCTTTACAACGCCTAATTTGATCATATCAGTTACTTGATAACCTTTATCATTTAAAAGCTTGTACAAGGCATCTGAATGTTCTGGTGCGTAACCAAGATCAAAGTGATCAATAATTTTATCATTGATTTCTCTTTGGTGCAAATATTTAAGTGCTTCTTGTCCTTTTTCACTGTTTTTTAAGTTAAATTTATAAAACTCTTTAGCTTCATGCATCAACTTGTAAAACACTTCATAGGGATCTTTTTGCTTTGCTGTCTTCTCGATTTTTATGCCTGCTTTATCAGCAAGTTCTTCAGCTGCTTCTTGAAAAGATATGTTTTTGATTTTGCGATAAAAATTAATAGGTGATCCACCTTCACCACACCCATAACATTTACAAATGTTTTTTTCTGGTGACACAAAGAAACTTGGTGTTTTTTCTTGATGAAAAGGACACAATCCTCGATAATTTTTTCCTGCTTTTTGGAGAGAGACAAACTCAGAAACCAAATCGACGATTGGTGTCTTCTCATTTATTTGCTCAATGAGTTTATTGTCCATCTTTACCCTCCTTAATTTAATACTGTATTTTTTCTTCTATATAGCTTTTTAAATCTTCAATTTTCACTCTATCTTGTGCCATGGTATCACGATTTCTAATTGTAACTGTGCCTTCTGATTCAGTATCATGATCAATGGTCACACATAAATATGTACCTATTTGATCTTGTCTTCGATATCTTTTACCAATATTTTGCGTTTCATCATAAACGACATCAAAATATTTACTCAACATATGATAAACGTCTAATGCTTGTTCTTGATGAAGTTTTTTGATTAGAGGTAGGACTGCTACTTTATATGGAGCAAGCTTAGGATGAAGCCTTAAGACTTGTCTAGTATCATTTGATTCAAGTGTTTCTTCATCATATGCATTTGCTAAAAACGCAAGGACGAGTCTTTCAACACCAACAGATGGTTCAACGACATAAGGTAAATATTTCTCATTCGTTTCTGGATCTAAATACTCTAAACTTTCATTTGATTGTAATTGATGTGCATTTAAATCATAATTTGTTCTAGATGCAATACCCCATAATTCATCAAAGCCCCATGGGAACTTAAATCTAATGTCGGTTGTTGCATTTGAATAATGACTTAAAGCTTCTGGTTTATGATTATCAAATTCTAAATTTTCTTTAGAAAGCCCTAGTTCTATAAGCCAATCCATTGAAAAACTCTTCCAATAGTCAAACCACTTTAATTCAGTTCCAGGTTTTACAAAAAATTCTAATTCCATTTGTTCAAATTCTCTAGTTCTAAAAATAAAATTTCCTGGAGTGATTTCATTTCTAAAGGATTTACCTACTTGACAAACACCAAATGGTATTTTTCTTCTTGTTGTTCTTTGAATGTTTTTAAAATTGATAAAGATACCTTGTGCAGTTTCTGGACGTAAATAGATTTGATCTGCTTGTTCTTTAATAACACCTTGGTGTGTTTCAAACATCATATTAAATTTACGAATAGGTAAGAAATCATGAGCTCCACAGCTTGGACATTTAATTTCATTGTCTATGAGAAACTGATACATTTGATCTGTTGACCACCCATTTGGATCAATCGTTTTATCAAACGATTCAATAAGATGATCCGCTCTAAACCTTTGATTACATTTTCGACATTCTGTTAGTGGATCACTAAATCCTCCGATATGACCACTAGCTTTCCAAACCTCGCTATTTAATAAAATTGATGTATCGACTAATACATTATATTGATTTTCTCTTTGAAATTTTTGAATCCATGCATCTTTAATATTTTTCTTTAATAAACTTCCTAGTGGACCATAATCCCAAGTATTCGCTAAGCCTCCATAAAGCTCACTGCCTTGATATATATATCCAGTTGATTTTGCAAATTGTACGATTTTGTCTAATGAAACCATATGTACACATCCTTTAACATTTTCATTTTAAGTGTTTAAGTGTCACATTTAAGTGATATTGATAATATTTTTTTATAAAATATTCTATTCGATCCAAAATATCTATTTCATAGATACCATGTTCATTATAAGGTAAATAATATAGTTTTAAAAGAAATATAGCGTCTTTTGTGTCTAAATCAATAGTAAATGACTCATTTTGATAAACAAGTCCACCTTTTTCTACGCTAATGCCTTTTATTTGTCTACCATCAGCATTTAAATCTAATGCGTATCCTAAAGATTTTAATATCTTTAATGAAAAACTTAAACTAGATACCTTTATATCTGATTGATTAAGTGCTGTTATGACTTCCGAAAATATCGTTTTGTAGTTTAAGTGATCAATCATTAATGTATCAATAATTTCTAATATAAGTGCTGCTTGTTTTGTTTTATGATAATCTGTTTTAATCATTGAAAAATCATTGATGATTTTAGGTTCTTGGAGCGTAAAAAAAGATTTATCTTTTTGTTCTTTAAACGAAATGTGGGTTAGATATTGAGAGATCACTCTACTCTTATCTGTAACTTTTTGTGCACCTTTAGCAATTAAATTCATTTTGCCTTGTGGTGTAAATACATAGAGTAATCTCGAAGTCTCTTTGTAAGCTTGAACTTTAAATATTAACCCTTCCATAGCTTATTCTCCAAATCCAAACGATTTCAAATCATTGGGTCTATTTCGCCAATCTTTTTTGACTTTAACCCATAATGTTAAATGTATCTTTGTATCTAATACTTTATTAATTTCTTTTCTTGCTTCAGTACCGATATGCTTGATTTTCTCTCCGCCACGCCCTATGAGAATCTGTTTTTGTGTTGGTCTTTCTACAATGATTAATGCTGAAACATCGACTTGATTTGCTTCTTGATTTTGATAAATACTTTCGATCACAACGGCTACAGCATGTGGGATTTCTTGTTCTGTGAAGTATAGTATTTTTTCTCTAATTAGTTCACTCATCATAACCGTTTCACTTTGATCCGATTTCATTTCTGGTGGAAAATATTTAGGACCTTCTGGTAAATACTCTAAAAGCGCTGTTTTAATTTTGTCAATATAAGTTTTATCTTTTGCAGAAACTGGAAAGAATCCTTCAAACTCATACGATCCTAAATAACTCATAATACAACTATCAATTAATGCTTTAGATTTAAGTTCATCAATTTTGTTAATGACTAAAAATATAGGTTTTTTTAATCCTTTAAAATAATTAATGATATGTGTCTCTGCAGCGGTTTTTTCTCTATCAACAACAAATAAAACCATATCTACATCTTTTAATGAAGATACAGCAACTTTATCGATGGTTTTATTTAATAAATCTTTGCCTTTATGCATACCAGGTGTATCAACAAATATCATTTGATAATCAGCAGTCGATAAAACACCAGTGATTCGGTGCCTTGTTGTTTGTGGTTTTGGACTCATAATAGCAACTTTTTGTTCAATAAGTGCATTGAGTAATGTAGATTTCCCTACATTAGGTCTTCCTACAATCGCAATAAAGCCTGATTTATGCATCTGAATCTCCATCAAACTCTTCAAATGCGTAAGGTAATAAATCATCTGGATCAGTCTCTTTGATTTCCCCATTTAAATTTGCTAAATATATCTTCGTTCCTTTAGGCATAAGTTCATGCATCACTTGTCTACATGCACCACAAGGTGAAACAGGATGTTTGCTATCAGCAACAATCGTCATTGATTTTATATCCTCTTTTGAATATCCTTGGCTTAAAAGTGAAAATAGAGCGCTTCTTTCAGCACAATTTGACAATGGATAACTCGCATTTTCTATGTTTGCACCATGAATATATGTACCATCTTTTAATTCTATTGCAGCACCTACTTTGAAGTTAGAATATGGTACATAAGCTTTTTTTCTAGCTATCTTAGCTTGTTCAACGTTTTTCATTTTGTACTCCTTTGTAATTTTGCTTTATTTAATATCTGATTTTGCATCTCTAGCATTTCTTTTTCCTCTTCAGGTGAATGATGATCATATCCTTTTAAATGAAGATACCCATGAACCGCTAAAAATCCTACTTCTCTTTCAAAAGAATGACCATAATCATTCGCTTGTTTGTTTGCTTGGTCTAAAGATATAAAAATATCTCCTAATGATTTTATATTTTCATCATCATTAATAAATGATAAAACATCTGTTGGTCGATCAATTTGTCGATAATCTAAATTCATTTGATGAATTTGTTTTAATGTGACAAAAACAATTTCCATACTTTTTTTATCTTTAACCGTTTTAAAAACTTTTCTTAAAAGTTTTTCAACATCTTGCGTATTTTGTTCTGTTTGATTATGTATGTTAATTTTCATGTTGGTCATACCTTTCGAGTATATGCTGCACAAGTGGATGTCTAACGACATCTAGTTTATCAAAAGTTATGATTTTAATATCGTCCATGTTACTTAATATTTGAAGCACTTCATTTAATCCACTTTCTCGATTATTTTTTAAATCTGTCTGCGACGGATCTCCTGTGACAATCATCTTAGAAGCAAATCCTAAGCGTGTCAAAAACATTTTCATTTGTGCTTTTGTTGTGTTTTGCGCCTCATCTAAAATAACACAAGCATTTTCTAAAGTTCTACCTCTCATATAAGCCAAAGGCGCAATTTCGATGACACCTTTTTCTAATAACTGAGTGGTTGTTTGCATACCAAGCATTTCGTATAAAGCATCATACAATGGCACTAAATATGGATCAACTTTTTCTTTTAAATCTCCAGGTAGAAATCCTAAGGACTCACCAGCTTCAACAACTGGTCTAGTTAAGATTAGTTTTTTAACTTTTCCTTGTTTTAATTCTCTAACTGCAGCAGCAACCGCTAAATAAGTTTTACCAGTCCCTGCAGGTCCAACACCAAAGGTTAAATCGAATCCTTCAATTGCTTTAATATAAGCTTTTTGATTAAATGTTTTTGGATAAATGGATTTACCTTGATCATTGACTAGAATTTTTTCTCTTTTATTGTATAACTCAAAAACACCTTCTAATTCATTTTTTTCAGCGAGTTTAATAATATACATCACATCACGTTCATTAAACTGAATTTGATGTTCTGCTAATTGGATTAAAACAGTAAAAATTGCTTCCAAAAGTGGGAGCATTTCTTTTTTTGCATCTGTTATTATTTCAGAGCCTCTAATTGAAACCAATATGCCTAGATATTGCTTGAAAACTAAAAGATTACGATCTTGAATACCAACAAGTCTGCTGATGGATTCAGCATGATGAATTTGTTGATTTAATTTCATTAAATCAGCTCCTTATCGTGTATTTATTATACCACATGAGAAAAAATAAAAAAGCACAGTTGTACTTTTTTTAATGATAATTGTTATAAAAACGCACCTTATCGGTGCGTTTCTTTATGATTTACTTTTTCTTAGCGCGTGCTGCGCGTGCACGATCTTTACGTTCTACACTTGGTTTAACGTAAAATTCACGCTTGCGTGCTTCTTGGAGGTTTCCTGACTTAGAAACATCACGTTTAAAGCGACGTAAAGCATCTTCTAATGTTTCTTTTTCGCGAACAACTGTTTTAGGCATAGTCTGCCCTCCTTCCACGCTTAGATTTAATAGCCTTTTACATTATATATGATTTTTTAGAATTTGTCAAAATTATTCAACATTTTTTAATGAGAAGTATGTTAATGCATAAATTGACGCGATTTCAGTGGGTAAAATGTTAAATCCTAAAGAAATAAACTGTGCATTGATGTTTTTAAAAAATTTTCTTTCTTCATCGGTAATACCACCTTCTGGACCAATGATAATTGCATAAGATAACTCATTTGATATAGTTTTTATTACATCTTTCAACATTGTTGTTTTCTCATTCTCATCAGCAACTAATACGACATCATACTTAGAAAAATCGATTAATTTTATGTGAGTTATAAAATCAACTTTAGGTACATCAAAACGATGTGCTAATTCAGCTGCTTCTTTTGCGATTAATGATAATCTTTTTATTTTGTTTTGACTATTTTTATCTTTTGCTATCGAACGCTGCATTTCTAAAAATACAATCTTTGATACACCAAAAATAGTTGCATATTTAGCTACAATATCAGTTTTATTTCCTTTAGGTATCCCTTGGATTAATGTGAGTTGTGGTGTCTGATGTTTTTTGAGTTGCTTGATGACTTTAAAGCTAACACTTAAAGAAAGTTCAGTAATTTCACAGAGGTAACATTCCCCTAATGTGCATACAATGATTTGATCATTTTCTTTCATTCTCATCACTTTTATGATGTGATGAGCATCATCTTTTAGAATCAGTTGATTATTAAAATCAGTTGGCTCAATAAAATATCTTTGTGGCATAAGTCCTCCATTACGAAAAAAAGCGTTTCATGTTAGAAACACTTTTTATAACATATTCATTTTTATCTTGGCAAGTTATTTGATAAAACAATTGATACTATCATGACAACTGATAATATGATTGATGCACGTGTAAGAAATAACTCCATACCACGTATTTTTTTGTTTTTAAATAACTCTGATTTCTCACCACTAAACGCATCTTGTATATTATCTTCTGATGATTGTAATAATACTGCGATGATTAATAGTATTGATGAGAAAATTGCTATCCAATCTACCCAAATCATAAGCATCCTCCTAAAATTCAATTTATGATATCAAATTTTTGCAGTTTTGTCAATAAATCCATGCAATACTTTGGTTTTTATGATGAAATATTAGAAGTAAAGTTTTCTAAGTCTGAAATCATCATATAAGTTGATTGAAACCCTCCTGCTGAGATGTACCAAGCAATGCTTGATAATTCATATATATGCTCATTTGTCCCAGCATCAGTATTTTTAATTAAAGCATTATTTAGTACTGCTGATATACCCGATGCATTACCTATTGCTGCACCACGATCCATTAAAAAGATTACCGATGGATTGATTGCTGCGATATACTCATAACCAATAAGTTCTCCATGAGTTTCTCCGCTATCTTCTTTCTCATCTGAAGGTGTAAATCCAAACTCATCATATAATACTGCAAATCTTCCATCTGATCCATAAAATGCCAATGATTCACCATTAACAAGAATAAATAAAGCATCGTATGCAGTAGTTACCTCTTTGATTTCATTCATTTTTTGAGTGATACTTAAGAGTTCTTGATCAAGATCATCTTTAATATTTGGGAAAATTTTTCCTAAGTTATCAACATTTCTTGATAAGCCTTCACTATACTCACCATAAACTAATGAAATATCTAATATATTTGCGTTTGGATATTGTTCAGATAATAGATCGTACGATCTTGAAGATCTACCTCCAATAATTATCAAATCAGGATTGAACAAATCAAGTTGATCTAAATCAGGCATAAATAGAGTACCTACATTTTTATATGCACTTGCTTTATATGTAGACATATACGCTGGTAGATTACTTTTAGGAATACCTAACATTGTAATTGATGTTTCATCTATTCCAACAAAATCTAAGATATCTAATGCATCAAAGCTAAAGATAGCCACTGCTTTAGGATTTGATAAAAACGTTTGTGTAACCGTTTGTGTTTGTCCACCTTCAAAACCATCTTGAGTCTCATTGATTTGAGCTCCTGTCGTAATCGTATGAGTAATCTCAACTTCTAGTCTTTCAAAATCCTTATCTTGAGTTAATCCTTCTTTTGATGTACAAGCAGTAAGTGCAAATATACTTATTGTAATTATCACTACTATATATATTTTTTTCATTTTCTTTTCTCCTTTATTTATGTTCTATGTCCTTGTAAAATAGTTGTTTTTTGTACCTTGTCATGATCAAGCACTTCAATTTGTTGATTGTAATATATGCATACTTTTCTGCCTTGTACACCTGCAATACAAAAATCATGATCAAAAACATGATCTAATATTGCTTTATCCATCATATAATTGACATCACCTTGATCAGTGATTTGACCATCTTTCATCGCTATGATGTAATCAGAGAATGCTGCAGCAAAGTTAATGTCATGCATAACGACCACAATCGTTTTATCAAAATCTTTAACTAACTTTTGAAGTATTGTCATCATTTCTACAGCATACTTCATATCTAGATTATTTAGTGGCTCATCTAAAAGTATATATTTCGTATCTTGAGCTAAAATCATCGCAATGTATGCTCTTTGTCGTTGTCCACCAGATAGTTCATCTAAATACTTATGTTCTATATCTTTTAAATTCATATAAGATAGTGCATCATCAATTTTTTGATGATCATCTGCTTTTAGTCTAGATTTACTATGAGGAAATCTACCAAATGTTACTAATTCTTTAACAGTAATTCTAATCATAAGTTGATTAGTTTGTTTAAGTATAGACAGTTTTTTAGCTACATCTGGATGTTTCATGGTGTTTAAATCAACATCATCCAAATAGACTTCACCCTTTTGATGTGAAAGCAATCTTGCAATCACACCTAATAATGTCGATTTCCCTGCACCATTAGAACCAATTAATGCAGTTATTTTTTGATCTGGTATTTTCAAACTTATATTTTTTAATACCTCAAAATCACCATATGCATGAGACACGTTCTTAATTTCAATCATTTTTTATTCTCCTTTAATACTAGATATATCATATATAAACCTCCAAACATCGAGATGAGCACAGTTACTGTTGTCACATATCCTGTTTCTATAATGATTGTTTGTCCTAATATGATTGCGATCATGGCGATCAAGCTTGACATCATCATAAGGCTTAAATGTTTATATGTTTTTAAGATCTCTCTTGCTGCGTTAACTGCAATCAAACCTAAAAATGATATAGGTCCAATTAGTGCAGTTGAAATGCTCATCGCAATCGCTATATAAATCAAACTAGTGTTTAATTTTTTCTGATAATCAATGCCTAACCCTATTGCTTGAGATTCACCTAGGCTCATAACATCTAAATATTTAAAATCTCTTATCATAAATCCTAAAACAATGAGCATCATAGGAACAACTAAAACAATAATTGAAGTATTCATATTAGAGATTGTTACTTCAGTCTGCATAGCAATACTTTGAAATTGATTAGGGTCCATAATCGTTTGCAAGAAATTCGCAAAATTTCTAGAAAGTGTTGATAGAATCATCCCAAATAATAATAAGAAAATAATATTGTTTTTATTTTTTCTTAAGATGATACGATACATAAAAAGCGATATGACTAGCATCAACGATGATGTGACTAAAAAGTTCATGTAAGGATTCATATAGAACAAACTTTGTTCGCTTAAGAAAAATACAATAGCAGTTTGTGATGTCACAAATATCGCATCGAATCCAATAAGACTCGGTGTTAATATTCTGTTATTCGTAAGGGTTTGAAACACTAACGTCGTTGTTGCGATAAGTATCGCTGCAACCATCATGGCAACAACTTGATATGATCTTCGTTCTATAATATTAAGTATCGCTTGCCTCATCTGCAAGGCTTTTACCTGATCACTTGGAAATAAGTCGTAATCGGTTGTAATCATCCAAAAAGTTAGGTACGCTATAATTGACAATATCGCTATGATTGTCATCAGGATCATATACTTCTTTTTACGCATGACGCACTCTCCTAAAGATAATCCACATAAAAATGATAGACCCCGTAATACCCATAGTAAAACTGATAGATACTTCATACGGATAAACAACTAAACGTGAAATAATGTCATTTAAAAGAACAAATGCTGATCCAAATATAGCGATATCGAATATTGTTTTTTTTACATGATCTCCATAATAATAACTAACTAAATTTGGCACTACTAGACCAATAAACGGTAACATACCGACCATAACAAAAGTTAGTGATGAGATAATAGCAATAATTAATAATCCAATAGTAACGACCATTTGATAAGATACGCCTAAGTTTTTAGCAAAGTCTTCACCCATACCAGCAATACTAAAGCGGGTTGCATAAACAAAGGCTAAAACAATAGCAGGTAAAACTAAATATAACAACTCATATGTACCTATAGCTTTATTTGCAAACCCACCAACACCAATCGTATTTAAAAACTGTAGCGCTTGATATCTATGGGCAATAAATGTTGAGATTGCTGAAATAAGTGCACCATACATCATCCCAATAAGTGGCACATAAATTGCATTTTTAAACTTAATTTTTTTTAGCATCATCATGAAAACACCTGTAAGTGCTAATGAAAAAACAAATGCAAACAATGTTCTTACATAAATCGTTTGTTGCCCAAAAATCAAGTAGCCAATCAACACTCCTAAAACTGCAGCATTTGTAGTTCCTGCAGTAGATGGTGAGATAAACTTATTTCTGCTTATAGATTGCATAATCAAACCTGCAATACTCATCGCTGAAGCAGAAATAATAATAGCAACTGTTCTAGGTATACGTGATATCCATAAAATATTTAAAGCTTCTTGATCAAGTTTAAACAATTTAGCATATGTAAAATCAAGCACACCAATTCTAATTGATAACAACACTAAAACAATCCATACGATAATGAGAATTAGTCTTTTATATTTCCTCATAAAGATCTTCTATTATAAGCTCAAATGTATGACTTTCCATATGTAAAATACCTTGAGGTTTTTCTTTCTGATTTTTATGCATTTGAATATGCTCTGGACTACCTTCCCATCTGTAATAATCCTTTTTATCTTTAAACATCACTCTAACTTGTATGACATCTTCATCATTATGTTTAGATTGTAATAACACTTCTCTTTTTATAAATCCATCAAAATGAAATAATGGACTATTTGATTTAAATCGATCTATAATCGATGCACTATGATTTTTTGATACTTTAAATGTTTTTGCAACGACAAACATGTAAATCCTCCTATAGTAATTGCTATCACGAATATTTTAAATAAGTAGATAGAGAAAATCAAAGGAAATGATAAAAATTATAAATAGCATTGTTGTTTATTATAAACAGCTTTTTAATCGCTTTATAAAGATATAAACAAGATTATAAAGAAGCAAAAAAAATCACTCTTTCGAGTGATTTATATACTATGCTTATGAGCTGGTATACCAAGCAATTTGCTATGTGGTGGTGCATCTTTTACTACAACTGCATGTGCTGCAACAATACTGTTGTCTCCAATATGTATCGGTCCAATGATCGTTGCATTCGCGTAGATAATGACATCATTTCCAATTTTTGGATGGCGATCAACTTTCTCAAATGTATTCGCGCCTAGAGTTACACCATGATAGATGACGCAATTATCTCCAACAACTGCAGTTTCACCAATGACAACTCCCATACCATGATCAATAAATACACCTTTTCCGATTTGTGCTCCAGGATGAATATCAATACCCGTTTTTCTTCTGGTTCTATAACTTATGATTCTGGCCAATGTCTTCAAATTCTTTTTCCAAAAAAAGTGAGCTATTCGATGTCTTCTTAAAGCAATCACTCCTGGATACGTAAAAAATAACATAAGACATCCTGGTGCAGCCGGATCATATTTTTTTGCAGAATTTACATCTTTAACAGTACATTTAAAAAACATAATTATTCATATAATGTTGTCGATAAATAACGTTCGCCAGTATCACAAACAATCGCAACAATCCTCTTTCCTTTATTTTCTACTTTTTGAGCAATTTTTGTAGCAGCATATAATATTGCCCCTGATGAGATTCCTGTAAATACACCTTCTGTTTTTGCTAGTAATCGAGCTGTATTAAATGCATCTTCATCAGATACTGTAATGATTTCATCTATAATATCTTTATTTAATACTTTAGGTACGAAACCAGCACCAATACCTTGAATCTTATGTGGTCCAGCAACACCTGTTGATAAGACCGGAGATCCCTTGGGTTCAACTGCGATGATTTGAACGTGTTGAAGAGATTTTTTTAAGACTTCACCAACTCCAGTAATCGTGCCGCCTGTTCCTACACCTGCTATAAAATAATCTAAACTATGATTCGTATCTTCTAATATTTCTATTGCTGTTGTTTTTCTATGTATTTCTGGATTAGCTAAATTTTCAAATTGTAATGGCATGATGTAATTCGGATGTTTTTTTAGTAATGATTGTGCTTTTTCAATAGAACCTTTCATCCCCAGTTCTTGACTTGTCAATATTACTTCTGCGCCTAATGCTTTAACGATCTGAACACGTTCTTTAGTCACTGTTTCTGGCATTACTAAAACAAGTTTATGTCCTTTAGATGCACATATAAATGCCAATCCTATTCCAGTGTTACCACTAGTGGGTTCTATAAATACTGTATCTTTTTTGACTAAATTTTGTTTTTCTATCGTATCAATCAACGCAAATGCTAAACGATCTTTAACACTTCCTAGTGGATTTAAATTTTCTAATTTCACAATAATTTCTGCATGTGCACCAACGCGTTTTTCATAGTTGTTTAATCTTAATAATGGTGTTTGACCAATAAGGTCAGTATAGCTGTTTGCAATTTTCATAATTAACACTTCCTTCACGGGTTTTATTATATATGTTTTTATGTTAAATTGCTTGAGATATGATAATAAAAACGTTTTATGCTATACTATTTTTGGTGATGATATGAAAATTAAAAGTTTTACTTTAGGACATTATCGCAGCAACTGCTATATTGTCTACAAAAATGAACATGCAATCGTTATTGATCCTGGTTATGAAAGTGATGAAGTAATCCAATTTATCAATAACAACAATTTAATAATTGATGCTATTTACTTAACACATGGACATGTTGATCACGTAGGTGGCGTAAAAAAAATCAAAGCTTTATATAATGCAAAAGTATATGCTCCAAAAAAGGATGAGATATGGTTAATCGATTCAATCTATAATCATGTTGGTTATCCGATTCCTGTTGATCAATATGTTCATGAAGGTTTTAGATTTAATCTAGATGATATTGAGTTTTTAGTCATTGAAACGCCAGGGCATAGTGAAGGTGGTACAGTGCTTTATGCGAAAGATGCAAGTATTTGTTTTTCTGGTGATACTTTGTTTTTTGAAACCATTGGTAGAACCGATCTTCCTTTTTCTAACTTTTCAAGCATAAAGGAAAGTATAGAAAAACTTTATGAGATGCTACCTGATGAAACGATTCTTTATCCTGGACATGGTACAAAAACAACCATTGAACACGAAAAAAACTATAATATGTTTATTAAATATAAGAAGCAAACTTAGGTTTGCTTCTCTTTTATTTCTTAAGTTTTAATATTACTAATGTTTCTATAGATGTTGTGTGATAAAACATTTTGATTGGATAGGCATATTCAATCTCATATTCATCTTTTAAACTTAATATATCTCTAGCTAATGTTTTCACATCACATGATAGATAATATATTTTTAAAGGTTTAGCTTCTTTAAGCATATGGATAAACTCTGGCATCAAACCATTTCTTGGTGGGTCACAAATGACTTTATGTATGGATTGATGAGTTTTAAAACGTTCTGCTCTTTCATGAATGATATCAACATTTTTAATCATATAGCGTTGTTTTATATCTTTCGCCAATATAATATTTTGCTTATTTGACTCAACCATAATTACTTTTTTAACTTTGTCATAAATAAAATATCCAATAGATCCAATACCACTATACGCATCTAATATAATGTCTGTTTGTTTTAAATCCTCTTTAATCACTTCAAATGCTTTAGTAGCTACTCGTAAATTTATTTGAAAAAATGCTTGATCACTAATAGGTATATCTAAACTGTTTAATCGCTCAGTTATAAGATTTCCTTTATATATTATCTTACTATTATCACCTAAAATAACTTTGTGATTTCGATTTATATTAAGCGTAATCCCGACAATTTCTTCAAAAGCATGAAGTTCACTGATGATTTGATTAAGTCCTCTTACATCCTCTTTTTTTGAAACAAATGTAAGTAATAACTCTTGTTTCAAATTTGTTCTTATCACTAGATGTGTTAACGCATTTTTTTCAATATGAAATTGTTTGTGCACTAAAAATTTTAATATCTTATTAGTCACTTGATCAGATAAGACATAATGATCTACTTCAATCAAATCATTTTTTGTAGTATCATATAAGCCAAATCTTAACACATGATCATTAAAGATATGAAAAACTGACTTATTTCTATAATAGACATCTTTGTTGTCATGAATTATTGGATTAAGTTCTAAATCTATATCAGCAATTTTCTTAAATGTTACCTTTGTAATATTTTGTTGCCATCTGAGTTGTTCTTCTAATGACATATGATATAGATCCAAAGCGTCTAAAGAGACATCATCATGAACTCTTTCTTGACTTTTATGGATAATGTCAATGATTTTTCCTATACAAAAACTTTTCTTTAAAGAAACAATTTCTACTTTTGCAACTTCGTTAGTTAATAATTTTGGAACAAAAATAACATAACCTTCATGTTTAATAACACCTTGTCCTTTATAGTCAACATCGATGACTTCTCCTATAATTTGACTACCAACAGTTAACATCGTCATTGTCATCCTCCTTGAAATGTTTAGCTAATCCACCTTGCGAAGTTTCTTTATACGATTGATGCATATCAAGACCAGTTTGATACATAGTTTCAATAACCGTATCAAAACTTATTTTTCGTGAATCACTTAGAAAATAAGACAATCCACATGCATCAATAGCTCGAAGAGCTGCAACTGCATTTCTTTCTATACAAGGAATTTGAACATAACCATTAACTGGGTCACAAGTTAACCCTAAATGGTGTTCCATTGCAATTTCTGCAGCATACTCTACTTGTTCCATATTAAGTTTAAATAGCGTTGCATGAGCTGCAGCAGCCATTGAACATGCTGAACCTACTTCTGCTTGACAACCAGCTACTGCTCCACTAATTGATGCATTATATTTAATAAGATTACCAAACAAGCCAGCAACTCCTAATGCTTCAATGATTCTTTGCTCATTAAGAAATTTGTGTTTTTTTTGCATATAATATAATACTGCCGGTAAAACACCACATGCTCCACAAGTTGGTGCAGTAACAATAATCCCACCACTTGCATTTTCTTCACTTACTGCAAAAGCAAAACTACTTACCAATCTATTTTCTGTAATTTCAGATACTTCATTTGGCTTGCCTTGATGATATAAGTCATAGGCTTTTCTTTTCATCTTAAGCGGACCTGGAAGGACGCCTTTCGTATGAATACCTCTTTCAACAGCCTCTTTCATGTGTTGCCAAATCACTTTAAGAAAATCCTTAATATCTTCACCTTCAACCATAACAACATAATCAAACAATGACATCTTATGACTTTTACAGTACTTTTTTATGTTTTTAAACGTATGATGTGGATAAATCTTTGGATCAATATCTTCCTCGCCTACAAAAACAATTCGTCCACCACCAACACTTTGCATTTCTTTATCAACAATAACTTTGTCTTCAAAAAGGCCTTTAATAATCATTGTATTCGGATGTTTCTTTAAATCAATAGATGTAGAAAAAGTCACCTTAGCAGGTGACAAAGTATCTTTGATTGCCTCTTCAGTCAAATGTCCTTTCCCGGTTAAAGCAAACGAGTTATATAATGTAATGTCATAAGTTTGTATATATGGATATTGATCTTTAATCTGCTGACATGCTTTAGCAGGACCCATCGTGTGAGAACTAGAAGGACCATATCCGACCTGATAAAGAGAGCGTATTGATAACATTTACTTTTCCTTATTCACTAAATTTTCTCTTTAAATAATTGACATAATATGATGGATCAAATGCTTGTTTTGTTGAAATCATCAATATCTCTTTTGGTGTTTTCGACTTACCAAAACGATGCACATGTTCTTTTAACCATGCATTAATAAGTTCTATTTTGTTATTTAAAATAGCTTCTTCAACGTTAATTTCATTGTTCATTGCATCATAGATTTGTGCAGCATACGCTGAACCCAAGGCATATGTTGGAAAATATCCGAAAGACCCAAACGACCAGTGAATATCTTGTAATACACCTTCTGTATCTGTTTGAGGTTTTTTACCAACATACTTACTCATCATACCATTCCAACGTCTAGGTAAATCTTTAACTTTTAGTTTTCCACTAATAAGTTGTTTTTCTAGTTCATAACGTACTAATACATGTAGTGCATATGTAAGTTCATCAGCTTCTATTCTAATTAAAGAACGTTCTGAACGATTAATATATTTATAAAACTCTTCTAAAGTAATATTTTTAAGTTCTTTTGGAAATATTTCTACTAATTTAGGATAATGTACTTTCCAAAAAGCATATGATCTGCCAATCATATTCTCATACATTCTTGATTCTGATTCATGGATTCCTAAACTTGTGCCCCCGTGGAGCATTGTATCATCGTATTTTTCATCATTTTGTAGCTCATAGATTGCATGACCCATTTCATGAATCGTTGAGAATATACTAGATGCCAAATTATCTTCGTGATATTTAGTTGTAATTCTTGTATCTACACTACTGACACCTGAGGTAAATGGATGTGCACTTTCTTTTAACACACCTTTATGTCTATCATATGCAAAAACATCCATTAAGTAATTAGAAAATTTTATTTGCCCTTCTTTCGAAAAGGTTCCTTTTGTAAGTTTTCTGCTGAAACGATGTTTTAGTTTTGTTACTTCTAAGACAAATGGTGCTAAATCTTCTTTGACTGTATTGAAAAATAAATCATATTCCTTTACACCGAATCCTTCTTCATACATATCTAGTAAAACATCATATCCCTTTAACTCATCAGTTTCCAAATATTTAACTAATTTCTTATTAAAGTCAACAATCTTTTCAAGTGTTGGTCTAAACATTTCGAAATCATTTTTTTCTTTTGCTTCTGCCCAAATATGTGGACCTTCTTGTGTAAGCAGTCCATAAGCTAAATACTCTTCTTTTGGTACTTTCTTAATCATTCTTAAATCTTTATAAGCTTGCTTAATTTCAACTTTAAAATCATGATCTTCAAGTTGATCAATATGTTCATAAAGCTTTTCTATCGATTCCATATATTTCGGATCAGACTCTATCTTATAGAGTTCTTCTTGAATAACTGAAAATTGCTTTGCACTGTATGCTAATGATGCTTTAGGTGCTTCAGTTTCTCGATCCCAACTCATTAACCACATCATGTAGCCATAAGCTTTTAATTTCTTTCTTGTTTCTTCATAGATTTTAATATAATTTTCCATCCCATTTACCTTCTTTCTTCCTATATATTATAACATAGGAATTGGTGTTTTTATAAAAACATCAATGTTGCTACTCCAAAATATATGACTAATGCAACAACATCATTAATCGTAGTCATGATTGGTCCTGAAGCAGCTGCAGGATCAATTTTATATTTATTTAAGATCATTGGTATTAACACACCAATAGCTGCTGATATAAACATAGAAGATCCAACTGCAACAAGCACTACAAACCCTATTAGAAGGGGTTCTTGACTACCCGTTGGAGCAACATTTAAGAATGCTACTGCAAACACAAAAGATGCTACTGCTAATAATATACTGTTTAATAAACCAACAAAAATTTCTTTTACAATATGTTTTTTTTGCACTTTTACGTCTATGTACTCATCTTTATGAAGTCCGATAATTGTAACAGCTAGTGCTTGTGTACCAATATTTCCTGCCATACCTAAAATGAGTGGTTGAAAAAGTACTAATGCAACAACTTCAGCGAGCGTTCTTTCAAATATCGATAGAAAACTAGCAATCAGCAAGTTTAATACAACAGCAATCATAAGCCAAGGTAATCTTTGTTTAGATCTTTCAAATGATGTTAATGATGACTCATGATCAGCTAAAAGTGCCATTCTTTGATAATCATCTTCTAAATCTTCAATTAATTCATCAAAGATATCATCAGCTGTTACAACTCCAATAAGTTTTAAGTCTTTATCTACAACAGGAACAGCATTTCTATCATAATCTCTAACAACTTGAATTGCTTTTTCTATACCATCAAACTCATCTAAATATTGATAATCATCAGATAATAAATCTAATAGTTTTTGATTTTCTCTTGCAATAATTAAAGTTTTTATATCAATTGTACCTACTAGTTTTTCATCTTCATCGACAATAAATATCGTGTCGATATAATCATTATCACCAGATTTTGTTATCACAATATTGGTTGCTTCTTTAATACTTAAGTTTGAATTAATTTTGAAAAAATCAGTTGTCATTATAGATGCTACTGCATCTTCTTCATATGTTAACAATAATTCAATAGTTTTTTTCTTTACTTGCGATAAGTAAGCAAATATATGTTCTTTTTCTTCTTCATTTAAATCTTCTATAAATTCTTTTAAATCATCGCTTTCAATATTTCTTAATAATTGTTTTCGTTTATGTTCTGTTAAAATGTCAAATAAATCTAATTTTCCATCTAAATCTAGTTCAACAAAAAGATCACTTAAAAACTTAGGTGAAACATTTTCAATGATTCTATTCTTTTCATCATGATCTAAATCTTCATAAATCACTGCAACATCATATGGTAAAAACTTAGATAATGTTTTTTTGAAGATTTGATCACTACTTTTAAAGTTTAATTTTTTATGCATCTTAAGCCTCCTTAAAACAACATCAGTGTTGCCATACCAAAATAAATCAATAGTGCACCTACATCAATTAAGGTTGTAATAAAGGGTCCTGATGCAGTAGCAGGATCTATTTTGATTGCTTTTAAAACACTTGGAACAATAATCGCTATAATAGGTGAAATCGCTACAGTTAACCACAAGGATAAACCAATAACAAATGATATTTTTAATGGATTTGTAGTTAAAGATACATTGATATTGGCAAATAAATATGTCATTAAGAATGCGATAACACCAATAATAAAACCATTCATGAATCCAGCAAAGAATTCTCTAACTGAATTTTTAATTAAACCCTTCTCATTTGTTGCATACATTTTTAGAGTAACAGCTAATGTTTGTGTAGCAACATTACCAGCTGAGTCTAATATTAATGGTTGAAATACAATTAAAATGGCTACCATGGCAAGTGTCTCTTCAAATAATGATGTCACATATGCAATTGGTATGGCTATGATTAATAATAATAATAACCATGGTGCTCTATAGATAGCAGTTTTTACTACATTTCTATCTATGGTCTCAGGAAGACCCGCA